>WSSedL1CaDRAFT_10001473_pt1 | contig 13642 bp, 9 predicted proteins | sample WetSurSL1Cattail_FD_9464 | JGI IMG/M metagenome (IMG submission 9464)
AAGGACGTGCCATGATAGAAATCATCCATGATATGGCTCCCGGTGCCACCTTAGCCTTTAATACCGCAAATACTGGAGATGCGGCATTCGCTCAGGGTATTTTGGATCTTGCTGCAGACGGATGCAACATTATTACAGATGATGTAAGTTACTTAAGTGAACCCTTCTTCCAGGATGGTATTATTGCTCAGGCAGTGGATATGGCAGTAAAAAACTATGGTGTCTCGCATTATAGTTCGGCCGGAAATCAGGGAAGAGAATCTTATGAAAGTGCGTTTCGCAATGGAGGCCACCATTTGGTGATAAATTCTTATAGTGGCGATACCCTTGGCCGTTATATGCTCCATGATTTTGATCCAGGCCCGGGAGTTGATAATTATCAGCAAGTAACCCTTGACCCGGGAGGTCTTTTGCTGTATACCCTGCAATGGGATGACCCTTTTGCTTCGGTATGCGAAACCTGCCCAGGCGCCAAAACTGATGTTGATATATTTTTGACTTTAGAAAAAAACCCGGAAAGTGTTGTATTGCAGTCAATAAATTCCAATGTTGGCGCGGACCCTTACGAAATATTGGGTGTTCTTAACAATGATACGGTTCCGTTAACGGCCTATATCGCAATAGGAAAATGGCTTGACGCTGAGGGCCCAAACCCAAATCCGGGAATCATAAAATATATAAATTTCGGGGACAATTCCATTGATAATTATGTAACATCCAGCTCTACCAGTTTTGGGCATCATAATGCCGAAAAAGTTACCAGTGTAGGGGCATCCTATTGGTTCCGCACACCCTGGTATAATGTTAATCCTCCAAAAATTAACTATTACTCAACCGTAGGAGGCACGCCTATCCTTTTCAATACAAAAGGGAAAAGGTTAAGAAATCCTTCCATACGGCAAAATCCTGATTTTGTTGCAACAGATGGTGGCAATACATCATTCTTCGGACAACTACTAAACGATGGCGACAAATTCCCGAATTTCTTTGGAACTTCAGCTGCTGCTCCTCATGCTGCTGCTGTGGCTGCTTTGCTAACACAAATGTCGGACAAAAAGGTTTCACAACAGTTCATTACCAATTGCATGGCAAAGTCCGCAATAGATATGGACGACCCTTTCACTTCAACATTTGACAAAGGATATGATTACGCTTCCGGATATGGTTTAATACAGGCCGATGCCGCTGCTGTAGAGTTATTAAAAAACATTGGTATTAAACCAATATCTGTAACAGCTATGTGCTCGCAGATCCCTGATTCCTTTAGAAACTGGTCTGTATATAACCCAAATGCATTTAATGTAAGCATCGAATATGGAAATCTCCTGGGCGACATAACTCAAAGTTTGATATTGAAGCCAGGGAATAACCTACTTTCAACACCTACTCAATCCAAATGTAATGTCCTGAATATTTCCTGGACTGATGCATGGGGTAATGTGAAAAACAATGCTGCCTATTCCAGGGGAACAAAATGCAAACCAACCAAATCAGGTGTTGAATCAGAGGATGCAGATGTTCCATTTATCCTGGTGTCAAAAGCATATCCTAATCCGGTAACAGACCATTTAAAAGTTGAATTGTTTGCATCAGATAATGAAACTATTCTGTTAAATCTTTATGATGTCAATGGCAGGGTAGTATATTCAACAAATTATGAAGCCAATGGTTATGCATTGTTAGATATCCCTACAGCTAATTTGCCTCGGGGTATGTATTATGTAAAAGTAACCAAGAAAAATGGTGAAGTGATCAAGAGTGCTGCTATTGTTAAAAAGTAGACACTAGCTATTGTAAGGATCTAAACCCCAACCCCTTGAAAAGGAGCTACAACTGATTTCTAAAACATAAGAATTTCTAAAAAGTAGTAAATTAAAAGATAAACGAAATTAGTTTACCCTCCTTTTCAAGGAGGGCAGGGTGGTTGAAAAAAAAACCGATGAATGAATACTTTTTAAAAGCATTTATTCATCGGTTTTTTTTGAATATCTTTTTGTAAAAGCCTATTAACTTATTTTTGAGACATAATATTCACGGAACAGCCGTGCGATGTTGGACAGTTTAATTTCCTTAGGACATTCAGCTTCGCAAGCTCCTGTGTTAGTACAGTTACCAAAACCCAAATCATCCATTTTAGAAACCATCAAATCCACACGTCGCTTAGCCTCTACCCTCCCCTGCGGTAACAATGCAAACTGCGATACCTTGGCGGAAACAAATAACATTGCAGATGCATTCTTGCAAGCTGCAACGCATGCTCCACATCCTATACAAGCGGCAGCATCCATTGCTAAATCGGCATCAGCTTTGGGAATCGGAATGGCATTTCCATCAGGTACCCCTCCTGTATTCACTGAAACATAGCCACCCTCCTGTATAATCTTATCAAATGCACTGCGGTCAATCACCAGGTCTTTAATGATTGGGAATGCTTTAGCCCTGAATGGCTCCACAACAATGGTATCACCACTTTTGAAATGACGCATGTGCAACTGACATGTAGTTACACCACTGTCATTACCATGTGGACGACCATTGATATAAAGACTGCACATACCACATATTCCCTCACGGCAATCGTGATCAAAACAAACAGGTTTCTCAAATTTATCGACTAATTGTTCGTTAAGCTGATCCAGCATTTCGAGAAATGAACAATCAGCAGATATATTATTGATTTGATAGGTGACGAATTTGCCTTTTGTTTTGGCATTTTCCTGTCTCCATATTTTTAACGTAAAATCCATGTTGTCTATTATTTATAGTTTCTCTGCGCTACTTTAATATTCTCATAAACCAAAGGTTCTTTATTCAAAACGGGAGCATGGTCCTGGCCTTTATATTCCCAAGCCGATACATACATAAATCGTTCATCGTTGCGTGACGCTTCTCCTTCTTCGGTCTGATATTCTTCGCGAAAATGTCCACCGCATGATTCCTCACGTTCAAGAGCATCCTTCGCCATAAGCTCTCCTAATTCAAGAAAATCGGCAACCCGAAGCGCTTTTTCGAGTTCAGGGTTAAACTCAGTATCTGTCCCCGGAATACGAACATCTTTCCAAAACTCCTCACGCACAACTTTAATTGCTTCAATTGCTTTGGTAAGTCCTTCTTTGGTACGTCCCATCCCCACATTATCCCACATAATATGCCCTAGGCGTTTGTGGAAGCTATCAACAGATTGTTTGCCCTTAATCTCCATTAATTTGCTGATACGTTCTTTAATCTTCTGCTCAGCATCTACAAATTCAGGAGTATCGGTACTAATGCGGGAAGTACGTATATCGGCTGATAAATAATTCTGGATAGTATAAGGCAGTACGAAGTAACCATCTGCTAAACCCTGCATCAAAGCTGAAGCCCCCAATCGGTTGGCACCATGGTCGGAGAAGTTACACTCTCCAATAGCGAACAATCCGGGAATGGTTGTTTGAAGTTCATAATCAACCCAAACACCTCCCATGGTATAATGAACAGCAGGATATATCATCATTGGAGTTTCGTATGGGTTCTCGTCAACAATCTTTTCATACATCTGGAAAAGATTCCCATAGCGTTCCTCAATTACTTTTTGACCAAGACGATTGATGGATGTGGCAAAATCAAGGTATACAGCTAACCCTGTTGCGCCAACTCCAAAACCGGCATCGCAACGCTCTTTTGCAGCTCTTGATGCCACATCGCGAGGAACAAGATTGCCAAATGCAGGATATCGACGTTCGAGATAATAATCACGATCGTCCTCAGCAATCTGAGTAGGTTTCAATTTTCCCTGACGAACAGCTTCGGCATCTTCTTTCTTCTTAGGAACCCAGATACGACCATCGTTACGCAACGATTCGGACATCAAGGTCAGTTTACTCTGATAGTCGCCATGCACTGGAATACAAGTAGGATGTATTTGCGTAAAACAAGGATTTGCAATACAAGCCCCACGTTTATAAACCTGCCATGCTGCACTGGCATTCGACCCCATTGCATTGGTAGAAAGAAAGAACACATTGCCATAGCCTCCTGTTGCAATAACAACTGCATGCGCAAAGTGGCGATTAATCTTTCCGGTAACCAAATCACGGGTTATAATACCACGCGCTTTACCATCAATCACTACAAGATCAAGCATTTCATCGCGAGTATACATGGTAACGGTACCTGCTTTAATTTGGCGGCTAAGTGCACTGTAAGCACCCAGCAGTAATTGTTGTCCGGTCTGCCCGCGGGCATAAAATGTACGCGACACCTGTGCACCACCAAAAGAACGATTATCAAGTAACCCACCATAATCTCGAGCAAAAGGAACACCTTGAGCAACACACTGGTCTATAATATTATTACTTACTTCGGCCAAACGATAAACATTGGATTCACGAGCACGATAATCGCCACCTTTAATAGTATCATAAAACAAACGGTACACTGAGTCCCCGTCATTTTGATAGTTTTTAGCAGCATTAATACCGCCCTGAGCTGCAATACTGTGAGCCCTGCGAGGGCTATCCTGGTAACAAAAACTTTTCACGTTAAAACCAAGTTCTCCCAGACTTGCTGCAGCTGATGCACCAGCAAGGCCAGTTCCAACTACAATAATATCAAGCTTCCGCTTGTTTGAAGGATTCACAAGGTTTTGATGGGCTTTATAGTTTGTCCACTTTTCGGCTAAAGGCCCATCGGGTATTTTTGGATTAAGATTCATATTTTAATTTTGAGTTTTACGTTAAAATACCTGATACTGCGTTCTAAGTACTTTTATTTAAAGAAAAACATAAAATACAACGGAATTATAGCAAATCCGGCAGGAACGATTACAGAATAAAATATTCCTAAAAATTTAATAACTGGGGTATATTTAGGATGATTGATTCCAAGTGTTTGGAATGCACTTTGGAATGCATGATTAAGGTGAAATCCCAGAAATATCATAAATCCAATATAAATGGTTGAGTAAACAGGTTGCTTAAATAGGTTGATAGCCATGTGATAAAAATCATGTTTATCTTCAGCACCAGCTGGAACTGCCACAAATCCAAGCTTAACAAAATAAAAGTTTATAAAATGTAAGCCAAGAAAAGCTAAAATGATGGCTCCGGTATGAATCATATATTTTGAGAAGAAAGATGATTGCGAATGATTGGTAACTGCATATCTTTGTGGTCTTGACATCCAATTTTGTATTTGGAGGATTAATCCCCAAATCATATGAACGATAAAGCCTCCAAAAAGAACAAATTCCATAACTTTTACTACCGGATTGGTTGTCATAAAATGAACTCCTGCGCGGAATGCTTCTCCACCATCTGGTAATAATAACAGCAAATTAATACTTAAATGCACTAGCAGAAAGCTACATAAAAAAAGTCCGGCCAGCGACATCAATAATTTTTTACCAATGGATGAACTAAAAAGGTTACTCATACGTACTATTTTAAAGTAAGTTAACTATATTGCATCGACTAAATAAATGCAACCAAAAATTTAACTGCAAATGTATTGCTTCTTGTAGTATTTGCAATAACTGATAACAAATTATCTATAATTTATAAAATACCAATTGATTATGAATAATGTAGCATTGCCACGAAACTTTTTTGAGCAAAATAGAAATAAACTCCGTACGCACCTAAAGAAAAATTCCATTGCTATTTTTCATTCCAATGATGAGATGCCCCAAAATGGTGATCAATTCTTCCCATTTCGTCAAAACTCTGATTTTTTCTATCTTACAGGAATTGATCAGGAAAAATCAATATTAGTGGTGTATCCTGATAATCCCATCGCCAAAAACCGTGAAATCCTGTTCATGATCAAACCTAATCCTTTGTTGGAGGTGTGGCATGGGAAAAAACTTACAAAAACCGAGGCTACAACAATTTCGGGCATAGAAACAATCATATGGATTGAAGAATTCGATCATTTATTGGAGGAAATGGTCTACTATTCAGATAACATATACCTCAATCAATACCTTAACCCCCGGTTTTCCTCCGAAGTGGAAAGCCGCGATGTACGTTTTACGCATACCATTAAACAACGTTTTACGCTGCATAACATTGAACGTCTTGGTCCTATCATGACTGAATTAAGACTGATCAAAGAGGCTGAAGAAATTAATATCATCAGACATGCAAGTTCCATAACTGCCAAAGCATTTGACAGAATATTAAAATTTGTGAAACCCGGAATATTCGAATTCGAAGTGGATGCTGAAATAAGCCACGAATTCAGACGAAATGGTGCACAAAGGCATGCATACCCTCCTATTGTTGCATCTGGTGAGAATGCTTGCATTTTGCACTACGAAAAAAACCAAGCCTTATGCAATAATGGCGAGTTATTGCTTTTGGATTTCGGGGCCGAATTTTCCAATTATGCCTCTGACTGTTCACGCACAATTCCTGTTAATGGACGCTTCACAAAACGGCAGAAAGCGCTTTATAATGCTACTCTAAGAGTTCTTAATAAAACAAAAACCCTGATGGTAAAAGGCACCTCCTTAAACCTGATCAGTAAACAAGTAAGTAAAATGTGGGAAGAAGAGCATGTAAAACTCGGCCTTTACTCTATGGAAGATTTACGGAAGGAAGATCCTGAAAACCCTTTATACTTCAAATACTTTATGCATGGCGTATCGCATTTCATGGGACTCGATGTGCATGATGTTGGTACACGTTTCCACACCCTTGAACCGGGAATGGTACTTACCTGCGAGCCTGGTATCTATATCCGGGAAGAAGGTATAGGAATTCGTATTGAAAACGACATTCTTGTAACCGAAGGAGAGCCCATTGACCTGATGCAACATATTCCAATAGAGGCTGATGAAATAGAAGAACTGATGAACAAAAAATAATCTTCCGAATTGAACGCAACCAATAACGAGTTTAACCCATCTAATAAGCAAAAACTATTAGATATGAAAAAAGTAATTTTTGTAATGTTAGCTCTAATGCCTTTATTCTCAGGGTGCAAAAAAGAAAACAATTCGGATCCTAATTCGCAAATAAAGGCAATTGCTTGGAATTCTTTAAGTACCCAGGAAAAATCAACGGTGACTGTAAATTGGACACAAGCTGTTGTGACCGAAACAACTTACAATGAGAAAAGCGCTTATGCTGTGGCTTTTAAGACTTCAGACGATGCCTTACTTGGGCCGATTACCGTTTATGTTGATACCGATACCAAAGCTGTTTTAGGAAAAGGGTTAAGAGATTAACCTTATATAGTTTATTCTTTAAGAAGTTTAAACACATTTATACCTGTTTACAAGCACAACCGTAAGTGTATCGGTGGTTACATTTTTAGTAGAATAGGCCTGTGGACTTGTAGCAGTTGGGCAATATTACTAGCATCCAAATAAGTATAAATCAAGCAATCTCATCCCTCCCTCAAATCCTCAATTACCTTGTTCAGGAAGTTATTATAAGGAAGCATAGCCTTAAATACGGCATTAACTTCTTTTATTAATCCTGCACCGGTTATAATTTCCTGAGGTAATGATTTGGAGACAGTGTAACTTTTGTATTTTAACAGATTAATGTGGGGCCAATCTTTGGGATAATCCTTGGGAGCGGTTTTTAGCATGGAATCCTGATCAATTTCCCCGAAATGCTTTTTATATTCTTTATTGGAGATGATTTCAAGGAATTCGTCAATATTATGATAGATCTCCTGACGTAAGGCTTTCAGCACATCAGGTTGTGGCATCCAGATACCTCCAGCAAGTAAGCAGTTATCTGGTTCCAGATGAAAGTAATATCCACCATATTCGCTTTTCCTTCCTCCTCCACGGGCCATGTATGCGCCGAAGTTAGTTTTATAGGGTGTTTTATCTGTGGTAAATCGAATATCCCTGAAAATTCGAAAAATACAATCCTTAGGTTCAATAAAATTAACAGATTTATCAATGGATCGTACTTCCTGTATAATTATTCCCACCAAGGATTCAAACTCTTTTTTGGCTTCTTCATACAAAGGTTTATTTTCATGAAACCATTCCTTATAATTGTTTTCTTTTAGATTAGTAAGAAATGAAAGTGATTTTTCAAGCATATTGTCAGGTATTTTAAAGGATTTATGCAAATATAAATTTATCTTTTTAGATGAATATTACTTAGCATATCTTTGTTATTTTAAAAATGAACACCAAATTTTATGGAAAGTTCAAAAATGAAGGATAGGCTTTTATCATAAAATCAGTAATGGTCAAAACTTTAACTATCTGGTTATGAAAAAATTTATAGTAATCGTTGCAGGGGGATCAGGAACCAGGATGAATCTGGCTATACCAAAGCAATTTATTGAATTGTATGGAAAGCCAATTCTTATGCATACCATCGAAGCTTTTTACAAATATAACCAGACTCTTCAGATAATTCTGGTATTACCTTCGCAACAATTTGATTATTGGCAGAAACTTTGTCAAAAGCATGGTTTTACCATTCCACTTCAATTGGTAGCAGGAGGAGAAAGCAGGTTTCATTCCGTTAAAAACGGGTTAGATTCTATAACTGAAGATGGCTTGGTTGCCATTCATGATGGCGTGCGACCATTAGTGAGTTCAGGCACTATCGATCGTTGTTTTGCTACTGCGTCTCAATATGGGAATGCGATCCCTTGTATTCCGGTTTACGAAACAGTGCGACAAGTTGAAAATGAATCCAATGTTGTCATCGATCGTTCAACATTAAGAATGATACAAACACCCCAGGTATTTTCCTGTTCGCTGATAAAACAAGCATTTGCGCAACAAACAGATACAGATTTCACGGATGATGCCAGTGTGCTTGAACGAACAGGGGTTAAAATCAATCTGGTTGAAGGTAATCGTGAAAATGTTAAAGTAACAGATATGCTGGATTTAACTATCGTAGAAGCATTGCTAAAAAATATTTCTGCCAGGAGATAAATCTATTGGTTCCAACAGGAAATCAATAAAATGCTATTATTTTATGTCGAAGATAATGGCCATGGATTGGTAGGCTAAATACTATTCTTTCCCGTTCCATGCCATACATGCTTTTTAGTACACAATATAATATGTTAAGCGGGGTTTGCAACTACCAAAACAGGTAATAAGATCAACCGAATTGGGAATATTCTGAAGGAGTTTTACCAAACTGTTCTTTAAAACACTTGGTAAAATATGACAAATTGCCAAAACCAGTTTGATAAGCGATTTCAGAAACAGAGGCAACATTTTTTGATAATAACTGTGCGGCTCTCTTCAATCGTATTGCACGTATAAATTCTGTGGCAGACTGGTTGGTCAATGCAATTAGCTTACGATGCAGAGTTGAACGGCTTATCCCTATATCCTGACAAAACTTTTCGGCATTATAATCAAAATCGGTTATATTGTTTTCTATAATTTGTAATGCCCGCTGTAAAAATTGTTCATCAACAGAATTTGATGTAATTTCCGAAGGCACAATGGAAATACTTTTCTCAAATTTTTCCCTTAATTTTTGCCTGTTAAAAATCAGGTTATGAATTCTTAAGGTTAATTCCCTAATACTAAACGGCTTTGTAATGTAATCATCTACATGGGTTTCAAGACCTTCCAATTTGCTTTCATCCGATGCTTTTGCGGTAAGAAAAATTGCAGGAATATGACTTGTTCTAACATCTTTTTTAAGAAATTTAACCATCTCAAGGCCATCCATTATTGGCATCATTATATCAGCGATAATTAAATCCGGCATAATCTCATTTGCTTTTTCAATACCATCATTGCCGTTTATAGCCTCCACAATCTGGTATTCAACTGGTAAATTCTGACCGATGTATTTTCGCATATCTTCATTATCCTCTACTACCAGAATAATTGTTTTCTCTTTGGCAATTCTTTTTACTTTTTCATTTGGAGAAGATGTTCTAATAGTTTCAATATTAATATCTGGGTTTGTTAATTCAAATTCCTCCTTTGCTTCGATATAATCATCTTTACTATATACTGATTTCTCCATGGGAAATTGTATGATAAATTCTGATCCGTTCCCGAATTTACTATGTACCATAATAGTTCCATGATGGATCTGAACCAATTCTTTTACAAGCGCAAGCCCTATGCCTGTTCCCTGAAATTTTGAATTGTTTGCTGAAGTTGCCTGATAAAAAGGGTCAAAAATGTATTTTAGATGCTCAGGATCAATACCAGTGCCACTATCACTGATGACAATTTCCACCAATTTCTCATCTCCTTTAACTTTCCGCAAAGTGATGTCTATCTTACCTCCCGGATGAGTAAATTTAAAGGCATTGGTAATGATATTGGTTACTATCTTCTCAATTTTATCCTTATCAAACCACATGTTTAGCTCGCTGTCAAGTCCCTGGAAGGTCAATTCTATTTTCAATTCTGCGGCCAATGATGAATAGGATGTTGTTAGTGTTCTGATAAACCTGTTGAAATCACCTTTTGATAAGGTTAAGCGCATCAAACCTTTATCAAGTTTAGATAGTTCCAACAACTGGTTTACTAAGGTCAATAACCTTTTTGCTTGCCTTAACATGATTTCGTAATCTACTTTGACTTTTGCATCGGTTGTATGTTGCATTAATACTTCAAGTGGTCCGATTATTAATGTTAAGGGTGTACGGAATTCATGTGAAATGTTAGTGAAAAATCTCGATTTGGCTTCATCCAGTTTTTTTAACTCTGAAGCCTGGGACGAAAGAATATTATTGATTTCAACGATTTGTTGCTTTTTGGCTTCAATTTCATGATTTTTTATTTCAAGTGCTTTATTTGTATTCCGTTTTATCTGATACCTGTTTAGTAAAAATATAATGAGCAATATGGAAAGCGTTAACGAAATTACAACCAATGCTATTATTAGCCGCTGCCTTGAAAGGCGATTACTTTTTAGATCGTTTTCCTTATTTAAATAATTGATCTGTTTCTCTTTTACTTCTGTTTCATAAAGTGCCTGCATACTGAGCAATCTTTGAGAAAGCTCATTCTGTTTGAGTGAATCATTGTATTGTATATATTTACCCTGATATTCAAAAGCCCGTTTATAGTCGCCTTTTGCCTTACAGATCATTGTCATTGTATTATACACTATCGTATAACTAAAATGCCTTTTTACATATTTTGTCAAATCCAAGGCCTTCTCCCCATATTTTGTAGCCATCTCCTGGTCGCCCTTTGCATAATAAACCTGCGCGAGGTTTACATTATTGTTCAATATTTCTTTAAGATCATTTACTTTTTCGGAAGTTGCAATCGACAGATTATAAAATTCAATTGCCTTGTTCAAATTTTTTAACTGATAATAAATCCCTCCAAACAAGCTGTAGGCACTGCCCAACGAATAAAAATCCTGTTCCCTTTTCAATATGGGGACAATAGAATCATAGAACTGCAGCGCTTTTTGATATTGTCTTTGATCGGTATAGGTATTGGCAATATTTGCGTAGTCGATTGCAGCACCTGCATGGTTTTTATTCTTTAAATCTAGCTTTAAAGCTTTTCTGTAATATTCTCTTGATAATTCAAATCTTTTTTGGATTGCGTATATAATTGAAATATTTGTATATATACTGGCCATCTTTTTTTCAATATTAGCTATTTCATATATTTTTTTGGCCTGTAGGTAATAATCAAGTGCTTTATCATAAAGCGCCAATTCCTGGTAAATAGTACCCAACAAATTTATGGATGAACCTTTATTTTCCTCATCTTTTATTTGAGAATATAATTCAAACGCCTTTATAGTATGTTCAATAGCTTTTGGGTATTCGGCGGACATGCAGTAGATATCCCCGAAAGTCCAGTGAGCAGATGCTATTCCTTTTATATAATTCTCCTTTTCCGATAGTTTTAAAGCTTCTATGACATATTCAACTGATTTTTTAGAATCAACAGATGCGAGCGCATAACCAAGTTTGTTAAGAATGTCAATTCTACCAGTATTCTGCGATGATTTTAGCAAATTTTCAAGAGAATCAATATTTTGCTGACCTTTTGTATTAGAAAAAGTTAAAAGCAACAATAACAATAATGCAGATTTTGGCATGTCGATTAATTTACCTTACTAAAATATAAATCAATAGAACCATTCAAGATTAGAAACTCACAACAGGTCATAAAAATATCAATCATGGATGCTCCATCAAGGCAGTTTAATAGCTAAATTATTTTCCAATGAAAACTTGAGCTAAAATAATACAACATATGTGACTATCCAATCAACACAATAATTTTAAGTCTATTTATATCGTAAATAACTCTTATTTAATAATATAAGATCATGAAACATTTGTGTTAAACTTTGACACAACAGCGTTAACAGGAAACTTTTTTTAGCTTTTACTTTGTGATACAATACCCTTTTAAATTGCAGAAATATGAAACAATTATTACTGTTCCCGTTTATGATGCTATGTATCCATCTTACAGCACAAGAAACCATTATACCAACTGGCGGTAATACTTCTGGCAGCGGTGCATCAGCGAGTTATTCAGTTGGACAAGTAGTTTACATAAATAATAAGGGCACAAATGGCACAGTGATACAAGGCGTACAGCAACCTTACGAAATTTCGGTAATAACGGTAACTGAAGAAGCCAAAGGAATAAACCTTTCAGTTACAGCCTATCCCAATCCAACAATCGACTATTTACAGTTAACAGTTGAAAGTGAGCAGTTAAAGGAATTAAGCTATCAACTGTTCGACATGCAGGGAAAGTTGTTAAAGGGGGAAAAAATTACAGGTAAACAAACAAGCATTATTATAAGCAATCTTGTGCCTGCTACCTATTTTGTGAAAGTAACCCAAAGCAACAAAGAATTAAAAACCTTTAAAATCATTAAACAATGAAACGAATATTTACAATGTTTGTAGCCATACTATTAACGGCAAATGTTTTTACCCAATCACCTGAAAGAATGAGCTATCAGGCGGTAGTGCGAAACGCAAGCAATGCTTTGGTAACAAGTCATGCAGTAGGTATGCAAATAAGCATTTTACAGGGCTCGGCAAGCGGAACATCTGTTTACACAGAAACCCAAAACCCCACAACCAATGCCAACGGATTGGTAAACATCGAAATTGGAGGAGGCATTGTTCTAAGTGGCAATTTTGCTACTATCAACTGGGCAAACAGCTCCTACTTCATAAAAACCGAAACAGACCCTAGAGGTGGTACAAATTATACCATTACTGGAACCAGCCAGTTATTAAGCGTACCGTATGCTTTGTATGCCAAAACATCGGGAAATGGCTTTAGTGGCAATTATAATGACTTAAGTAATAGGCCAAACTTGTTTAATGGTGAATATAGCAGTTTGACAGGCATACCCACCCTTGCACCCATTGCAACCAGTGGAAGTTATAACGACCTTGCTAACAAACCAAACATCGATGGCTCTGAAACCAAATTAACAGCCGGAACAAATATAACCATTGCCGGTACCGGCACAATAGCAAGCCCATACGTGATTAATAGTATCAGCACTCATTATGTAGGCGAACTTTACGGCGGTGGCGTAGTATTTTGGATTGACAACACAGGGCAACACGGGCTTATTTGCAGTATGGTCGACCTTCGTATAAGCCAAGCATGGAGCGATGTTGCAAGCACTATCATTGGCACAACCAACGATTGGGACGGTGCAAGCAATACAACAGCCATAATCGG
>WSSedL1CaDRAFT_10001474_pt1 | contig 13635 bp, 9 predicted proteins | sample WetSurSL1Cattail_FD_9464 | JGI IMG/M metagenome (IMG submission 9464)
AAGCTCCCTGGCCCTGTCTATCACCGGCTGCGGAACGCCCGCCAGTCTTGCCACCTGGATCCCGTAGCTTCCGTCGGCTCCGCCACGTATGATCTTCCTGAGGAATATGATGTCCTCTCCCTTTTCCTTCACGGCGATGCAATAATTCTTAATTCCCGGCAGCTTGCCTTCCAACTCGGTCAGTTCATGGTAATGCGTGGCAAAAAGCGTCCTGCTGCCGACTTTTTCACTGTCTGAAATATATTCAATGACGGACCATGCAATACTTAGTCCGTCAAACGTACTTGTACCTCTGCCGATCTCATCGAGCACCAAAAGGCTTCGTGGTGTCGCATTTTCCAGGATCCCCGCCACCTCTGACATCTCAACCATAAATGTACTCTGTCCGGCGGCAAGATCGTCAGAAGCTCCAACCCTGGTAAAAATCCGGTCTGCAACACCTATCACAGCTGTGCTTGCAGGTACAAAGCTGCCTATTTGCGCCATCAGCACAATAAGTGCGACCTGCCTCATATAAGTAGACTTTCCTGCCATATTGGGCCCTGTAATGATCGAGAGTCTGTCGTCCCCCAGGTCAAGCAAAGTCTCATTGGGAACAAAAGCGCCCTGTTCCAGCATTCTTTCTACAACAGGATGCCTGCCGCCCTCTATTTTTATCATACCTTCAGCGTTAACCTCAGGCCTGCAGTAATTCTCCCTGTCGGCAACCTCAGACAATGAACAAATCACATCCAGTTCAGCAAGGCATAAGGCGGTGTTTTTAATTCTTGCCACCTGGGAAGCTATTTTTTCCCTGATATCTGTAAAAATCACATATTCCAGTTCAATGACCTTGCCCTCTGCACCAAGGATGGTTTCCTCCATCTCCTTGAGTTCCTGTGTGACAAACCTCTCGCAGTTGGCAAGCGTCTGTTTGCGTATATATTCCTGAGGCACAAGATGGAAATATGATTTCGTGACTTCCAAATAGTACCCGAACACTCTCGTAAAACCGATTTTTAAATTGCGGATGCCGGTTTTCTCCTTCTCAGCTGCTTCAAGTGACGCAATCCATTCCTTTCCGTCCGTGGACGCACTCCTTAGCTTGTCCACCTCTTCATCATAACCGGTCTTGATGATTCCGCCTTCTTTTACGGATACGGGAGGTTCCTCCACAATTGAACTTTCAATCAGGCTGCATATATCCTCCAGACCATCCATCAGGCAATTATCTCTTACAGCCAGTGCTGAAGAGCAGCCAGTCAGGATTTCCTTAATATACGGAACCTGTCCGAGTGAGTTTCTCAGCGCGTTCAGATCCCTGCAATTCGCACTTCCCAGCACTACCTTGCCCATAAGTCTTTCGATGTCATGAACTCTTTTCAAAAGCTCCCGGAGTTCCATGCGTACCATGAATTTGTCCTTGAATTCTGAAACGGCTTCCAATCTCTCATGGATGTCTCCAATATTGACAAGAGGCTGTTCCACCCACCTTCGAATCGTTCTGGCACCCATAGAGGTCATCGTCCTGTCCAGTACCCAGAGCAAGGTGCCTTTGCGGGCCTTCTCCCTCATAGTCTCAGTCAGTTCAAGATTTCTTCTGGTGGATATATCAAGCATCATGTATTCTTCCAATTTGTAAGGGGTAATCTTCTGGATATGCTCAAGTCCGGCCTTTTGTGTCTGCTCCAGATAATAGAGCAGAGCTCCGGATGCATTGATGCAAAGCTCTCTGGTTTCTTCCGCAAGAGCGCCGGTTCCAAGCCGGTGTTCAAGTACTGCCGCCGAAGCTGCTTCATCAAAGCATATTTCATCAAGCGGCGATATATATGCGGTGAAGCGCCTTTGTATCTGACTCATCACTTCGGCGGTCCGGAACAGGGCATTGTTCACTATGATCTCAGCAGGGGAATACTTTGCAATCTCATCCAGCAGCTTGTTCAGCGTATTTCCCCAAGTGATCCTTGTCGTCGAAAACTCGCCGGTTGAGATGTCAACGACTGCAATTCCATACATATGAGCTTTGGAATAGATTGAAACAAGATAATTGTTTTTCTTTTCATCCAACATGGCAGAGTCGGTAATCGTGCCCGGGGTGACAATCCTGATGACCTCTCTGCGTACAAGTCCCTTTGCAAGGGCTGGATCTTCCACCTGCTCGCAAATAGCAACTTTATAGCCTTTGGTAATAAGCCTGGAAATATATCCGTCAACTGCGTGATAAGGCACCCCGCACATCGGAGCTCTCTCCTCCATACCGCAATCACGGCCGGTCAGAGTTATTTCAAGCTCCCTTGATGCAAGTGTCGCATCCTCAAAAAACATTTCATAAAAATCGCCCAGTCTGAACATCAGGATACAGTCCCTGTGCTGCTCCTTCATGTCCAGATATTGCTGCATCATAGGTGTTACAGGCATTTTATTGACCTCACTTTTAAGGGCTCAGCACTGTTTTACTTACAGGCCCTCTTTATATCAAATAAAGAATGATATCATTTCAGGCATGACTCGATCCGCAGCCGCTGCAGGAGGAACAATTGGAGGAAGAGCACTCTTCTCCGGTGATTGCAAAGGTTATGATATCATTTATGTTCTTCATGAATCCGTCGAAAGCATTCTTTGCCCCGAGATATTCAAGCGTAATCGGGTATGTATTCAATTCAGTCTGCTTCGCCATCAGCATGTCCCTGATTTCAACGATCTGAACCTCGCCTTTTTTCTCTCTGGTTGCCTTGACCAGTTCAATCTGCAGCAGCCTGTAATCCTCCATCAGTTGCATTCCAAGGTCATCGCCTTCGAGGGCCACTTCGGATTTTTTCAAACGATGAAGCTCTGAAGAATCACCAATCGTTTCGCCAAGTTCTCTTGCCTTAATTAATGCATCCATCTATTTTACCCTCCTGTATTGTCATTTTTAGTATATTGTCATTTTTACTGTATTATCTTTTACTGTATTATCTTTTACTGTATTATCTTTTGCTGTATTATCTTTTTACACTAATTACTTTACTGCATTTCACTCCAGGCTGCCTTCCAGTGACCAGGTGCCCGCATTTGTTATCCTTACTTTGACGAGTCTTCCTGCCAGTTCAGGACTCCCTTTGAAATTCACAATCTTATTCGTTCTGGTACGTCCTGCAAGTGTGGTAATGCTGTTTTTGCTTGGCCCCTCCGCCAGTACTTCGACTATTTTTCCTGCAAGCGGTTCATTCAATTCCTTGCCGATCCGGTTCTGCAGTGCCAGCAATGCATTAAATCGTTCCTTCTTGACCTGTTCACTAACCTGGTCTTCTTTTTTTGCAGCCGGTGTACCGGTTCGCTTCGAATAGAGGAACGTATATACGTAATCGAACCTTACCTTTTCAATAAGGTCCAGCGTCTGTTTGAAATCTTCATCACTTTCGCCGGGGTATCCTACAATAATATCCGTTGTCAATGAAATATCCGGAATCTGACTGCGTATTTTATCAGCCAGGCCGAAATAATACTCTCTTGTATACTTCCTGTTCATTTCCTGCAAAATGGTATTGCTGCCTGCCTGAACCGGCAGGTGCAGATGTTCGCAAACCTTTTTGCAGTCCCTCATGGCCAGGATCAGATCCTCCGAAAGATCCTTCGGATGCGAAGTCATGAACCGGATCCTGTCTATCCCTTCAACGTCTTCCAGGCTGCGGAGCAAGTCTGCAAAGCTGCTGCCATCCTTCAGATCCAGTCCATAGGAGTTCACGTTCTGCCCAAGCAGTGTTATCTCCCTGAAACCCTGATGCCCCAGAAGTCTCGCCTCATTCACTATATCCGCAATCTGCCTGCTTCTTTCCCTTCCTCTGACATATGGAACGATGCAATAGGAACAGAAATTGTTGCAGCCGTACATGATCGTCAGCCAGGCTTTAACGCCCTGCCCGCGTCTGATGGGCACCCCCTCGGCAATGGAGCCCTCCGAGCTCTCTACATCTGCGACCAATGCGTCGGTTTCAAGCGCTCTGTTCAGCAACTCCGGAAACTTGTGAAGGTTATGCGTACCGAATATCAAATCAACCTGTCTGTACTTTCCCTTGATATGCTCGACTACATCCTTCTGCTGCATCATACATCCACAGACAGCAATGATCATATCAGGTTTACGGTTTTTCAAAGCCTTAAGTGAACCGAGATGTCCATATACCTTAAGTTCTGCGTTTTCTCTGACACAGCAGGTATTGAAAATGACCAGGTCGCAGTCATCCAGCTTGCCTGTTTGGGTATAACCCATTATTTCAAGCATTCCCGACAGCTTCTCTGAATCATTCTCGTTCATCTGGCAGCCAAACGACTGCAGGAACGCCAATTTCTGCCTGCCATATTTCAAGATATATTCCTGATTCAATTCCTTGATCTGTTCCATATATTTATATTGTAATGCGATTTCTTCTGCTGTAATCCTGTTATTTCTGCTGTTTTCCATGTTACTTTCCAAAGAAGCACTCCTTTTATCCGTCCTAATCCAAATATGAGGCTAAATCATAATCATTCCTACTATTATGTCTGTTTTGCTAAATTACATTATAACATAATTTGTTTATAATAAAGAAGTGGGTTTTACCGTAAAATAAGTACCATAGCCGAAAACGCGACAACTGCAATTACAAGCAGGCGCAGGGTAAATAAGCAGGATGGACGGTGCAAATCTATCGACTGCCCAAAGTACTGACAATTCTTTTATTGATTTCATCAACATTGATTGAAGTTGTTTTCTTATCACTCAGACCATACTTTCCCTTAAGCTTCAATATTCTATAAATGCTGTCGTTTAATCTTTCTTCAGCAATCCTGCCGTTCTTTACGGCTGACTTGAGAGAATTGATGGCATTCACCTGATTGTCATACCCATGGCACACAAGAATGATATCACTTCCGGCATTGACTGATTTAACAACTGCAGCACCTATATTATAATTTTCAACGATGGCTCCCATTGTCATATCATCAGTTACAACCACACCTGTAAAGCCCATCTTATCACGCAAAACATCTGTTATCATAGTCTTTGACATCGAGGCCGGACTTATCGGATCAATTGTCTTCATTAGTATATGCGCAACCATCACCGCATCAGCCTTGTTTTCGATTGCTGCCTGAAAGGGTTTTAGTTCAAAGCTTTCAAGCCTTTTTAAATCATAATCGACTGTCGGTAAACCGATATGTGAATCCACCAGAGTATCCCCATGTCCTGGGAAGTGCTTCACAACAGAAATAACTCCGCCTGCTTGCAGTCCTTTCATCGTCTGGATTCCCAGACTGCTTACAATGTCGGGTTCGGAGCCGAAAGCCCTGTCACCGATTACAGTGTTTTTCGGATTACTGAATATGTCGATAACCGGTGCAAAGTCCATATTGAATCCGAAGGCCTTTAATTCATAAGCAAGTACGCCTCCGATGTTGAAAGACAGCTGAGGATCATTTATTTTTCCTATTGCTTCATTGGTGGGCAATTTTTCAAGCTGATCAGGCATCCTGCTGATCCTGCCGCCTTCTTCATCTACAGACATAAACAATGCTGCCTGGTTCTTCGAATTCAAAAATTTCAAAGAATTGATCAGGGAAAGCATCTGCTCTGGATCGGTAATATTATTGCGAAATAGGATTATTCCGCCGACATGATATTTTTGGATCATGCTTTTAATTTCATCGTTCGGTGTATCACCTTTAAATCCGACAATAAACATCTGGCCAATTTTTTCATCGAGGCTCATTTTATTGATCTTTTCCTTGATCAGAAGATCGGCAGAAGCGGGTAAAAAAGCTTCTTCAGTTGAACTGCCCTGAACAGGTATACTGCCCTCTTCCGCAGTGCTGCTCTCATAGGAGGAATTGTTTGTGGATGAAGTACTATCGTTTACTGCAGCTGTATATTCTGTCTGAAGTTGGTCGTTTCCATTCCCTGTATTATCCGAGCAGGAAGAAAAGGCTGCAACTAAAGTCACAGCCATAAGCAAACAAAACACCAATAATATAACTGTTGATTTTCTTCTGCGCATACTCATGCAATCCTCCGGATAATTACAATATATATCATAGCATATCATAGGATGCACAAAATATTAAATCCACTACTCATTACGTCCTATTTTATTTCCAGCCTCTCGACGATTACACCGTTTTCAAAATGTGACTCTACAATTTCCGACACATCATCTACAGTGACTTCCTTGTACCAGATTCCCTGCGGATAAACAACTACTACAGGGCCGGAGCTGCATATTCCAAAACAGCCTGTATTGGTTACCATAACCCGATCTGATAGATCTCTTGCTTCGATTTCTTCCATAAATGCCTGTACGATCCCGACAGAATCCTTCGAACAGCAATAACCCTTCTGCTGTCCGTTGATCCTCGAACTGGTGCAAATAAATACATGGAATTCAGGTTTTAACATAATGAAACACTCCTTTAATATAAAGATTTGCTCATACATGCATATCCTGTAGGCGGACAGGGACTATCAAGAAAGTTCATGGCATGATTATTGAGTTGATATTGTTTCAATGATAAATTTTTACGGATAGAATGTCAATATATTTAGCAGAAAATACATGCCGCTTTGGCTGTAATCATAACCTTGCAGCCTTATGTTTTTCTTTTGCGGTAAATCCATTGCAATTTTGTCTCTCTGTTTTGCGGACGCGCAATGGCCGCCCCTACCTTACATGTATATTTTCTTGTCCATGCAAAGCCTTGCGCGTTCACTTGTCTTATCATTTGCCTTTAACGCATTTTCCAGAAATTCAGGGTGCTCCTTGAGGAATGCCTTCATGGAGTCCCGGGGGTTTGAAGTGTATTTGAGCAGCATTTCGTACTGTCCATTGCTGATGAGTCCCAAATCAAGTGCACTGTCAAAGAAAACTTTATCAATCGACACCATTGCAAAAGAGCATATTTTGTTTCGCTCAAGCAGTTCACAGCCTCCCTGAAGCCTATCCACAACTACAACACTATGGGTCATCTCTCCGCTTATTTTCTTAATGGCAGGAATCCAGGCTCTGTCGTAACTGGAGGCTTCTGTGATCAGATCGGCAATATGCAGTACCCTTGCGCCGTTAATGGATTGAGCCGCAAATGTTTCGCCGTTTTCAGTGATGACTGCCGCAAGATCCTTATATATCGTTATATGTGGCTTTTCAAGCAGTTTTGCCAGGATCAGTGAGAAAAACCAGTCGCGCCGCTCTCCGCCTGATACATAGTCTATCTCTGCCAGATCGATATTATTTTTTATATATTCCAGCATGCTGTCGATCAAACCCTTGAATATCTCATCCCCGGCATAATTTGCATCAATTAATTTAAGAAGCTTGTCCGGACACCCAAGTTTGTTGGATTTAAAGGCATCTATTGCTTCAAGAAGTTCATTCGCCTTTTTCTCACTGCCGTATAGGAAATGAGTGTTTATGTAATAAGGTCCGATCGTCCCTGAAGTATACCAGAACGGCTTCCCCTCAGGGCATACCCTTACAGCGCCTGTTTTGAACAACCAGTTGACCAGCTTTTTATCCGACATGTACCCATCCTCCTATTTTTTTCTTTCATTTTCTTTTTCTTTAATCTTCTTATTATAATCTTCCCACCAATCCTGATTCACGATTGTTCCAAGATCGCTTCCCAGATGGCATGCATCACCCTCGGTTACTGTGCTGAAAGCTGTTCCGTCATAGTCAAGTATGGTAATAGCTGTATTGTCGCACCATGCTACATTACTCATCTCATCCAGTTCGCATGCCCTGAAATAGCAGATTAATGCCCTTATGGCCGTTCCATGCGTGACAATACAGATATTTCTTCCAGTATTTTTACTGATGATGTCCTTTACTTCTTCCACGAGTCTTTGTTGAAATACCTCCATAGACTCTCCATTGGGCATTTTGTGTTCATGAGGCCGGTTATCCCAGGTATCATAGGCTTCCGGCCATCTTTCATGAAGTTCATCCCAGGTCAGGCCTTCCCAGTCGCCTCCGTTTATTTCCTTCAATTTATCCGTCCTGATGATCGGCAGCCCTTTGACTACTGAAATATATTCAGCTGTCTGCAATGTCCTTTTCAGGCTGCTTGAATACAGGACATCAATATCGGTGTCCTTCAGTCTGTCTGCAACACGTTGAGCCTGAAGGTGTCCCCTGTCCGTCAGGCTGGAATCTGTCCAGCCGTGAAACCTTCTTATTTTATTACCTTCAGCCTCTGCATGCCTTACAATAATTAACCTTGTATTCATTGCATCACCCGTTCAGTTCGATTTTGCCCCTGATATCGCCTATGTGTCTCATATTATGCCTTCTCATATATTGTTCGATACCCTCGCATACTTTTATGCAGGCATCCGGATAAATCAAACCTGCTGTACCGACCATAACCGCTGCAGCGCCTGCGAGCATGAATTCGACCGCGTCACAGCCGTTCGAAATGCCTCCCATGCCAATAACCGGCACTTTTACAGCCCGAGCGACCTCATAAACCATTCTTACCGCCACCGGTTTTATAGCGGGTCCCGATAGTCCGCCGGTATTGTTCGCCAGTACAGGTCTTCTTGTCTCAATATCTATAACCATTCCAAGCAGCGTATTGATCAGTGAAAGCGCATCAGCTCCGGCATCCTCGGCTGCCATCGCTATTTCAGAAATACTGGAGACATTCGGGGTCAGTTTGACGATCAGAGGTTTTCTGCAATGCTTCCTGACCTGTGAGGTGATTTCTGCGATACCTGAAGCCGTGTTGCCAAAAGCTACGCAGCCCGCCTTGACATTCGGACACGAAACATTCAGTTCAATCGCGTCAATATCCGCGTCAGACAGTATGCGAGCCATCTCACAGTACTCATCAATCGTATTGCCAGCAATATTTACGATGATAGCCGCTGAATATTGCCTTAAAAACGGTATCTCATTTTTTATAAAAGCTTCAACCCCAGGGTTCTGGAGACCTACACTGTTCAGCATGCCTGCCGGTGTCTCTGCGACTCTCGGCGGCTTATTTCCCTGTCTGGGCTTCAGAGTAAGTCCTTTAACACTAATACCGCCAATTTTGTTCAGGTCTATGAACCCGGCGTGCTCCCTTCCGAAGCCGAATGTTCCGGAAGCTGCTATTACAGGGTTTTTAAGTTTCAAACCGCAGATGTCAACTGATAAATCAAACCCGCTCATTATACCTCCACTGATTACAAACCATTCCATTTATGCATTTACGAAACTTCTGTCCTGTTTCTATTCATTCCTTTGCTTCCTGCATCAGTTTTATTCCTCTATTCAAGTAGCACAGCCCTGCTGTCAAATATCGGCCCATCCTTGCAAACATGGCTATACTGCCAGTCACCGTTTTCCACATGCGTTTTGCAGGCACACACAAGACAGGCGCCGAAGCCGCAGCCCATGCGCTGTTCCATCGAGACCTGGCATCTGATATCATTTTCATTCGCTGCTTCTATTACTTTCCTGAGCATGGGAGTCGGACCGCAGGCATAGATCATGTCAAATTTCTCAGACAGAATATCCCGTTTGAGCAGGTCCGTTATAAAGCCATGCTCCCCATAGCTTCCATCATCTGTAGTAATCTCAAGCGTACTGCTGCCGGCTTTGAATTCGTTCTCAAGCACCACCAGCTTCCTTGTTCGAAAGCCCAGATATGCCCTTTTAGTGACTGCCCTGCTCTCATTCAGAACGAACAGCAGGGGAAAAATGCCGATTCCCCCGCCGATTACTGCTATCCGTCCATATTTGACATCGAGACCAAAACCATTTCCCAAAGGTCCCAGTACATCCAGTCTGTCCCCGGGCTTTTTCAAGGCCAGCAACCCTGTACCGCCGCCTTTTTTCTGGAACAGGATATCATAGCTGCCGTTGCACCTGTCAACAGAACAAATGCTTATAGGCCGCCTGAGAAGGGCTTGTGTGCCGTCGCAGCATTTAATGTTTACAAACTGCCCCGCTACGGCATTTCCAGCGATGTATTCCGATTCCACTGTCATCCTGTATATTTCGTCCGTAAGCTCTTCAATGCTTATTACTCTGTCTTCCAGCTGTTTCGGTTGTATCATCAGAATCCTCCACGATGCAATAATTCATCTGTATTCATCATTATTTGCAAAAATCACAAATTGTTTTTATTCTTCAAATACACTCAGATCTATTACATCAAGCTCATTATTGCTGTTTTCCAATCCGATGCAGTCAAGCACCGCATTAGCCGTATCCAGTGACGTCAGGCATGGTATCGACATTTCTACTGCCTTCCGCCTGATTTTGAAGCCGTCCCTCTCAGGCTGGCGACCCTTCGTAGGCGTATTTACAACAAGCTTGATCCTGCCTGATGAAATGAGATCCAGCAAATTCGGTGAACCTTCATCAATCTTTTTGACAGCATTTGTTGCAATTCCGTGAGCATTCAGCATATTTGCCGTCTTACCGGTTGCCCACAGCTCATATCCAAATTTTTCGAACTTCTCTGCGATCGGGATCAATTCCGTCTTGTCCGCATCCCTTACCGTCATCAGAATACCGCCGCCTTTACCTGGGAGCTTCATGCCGGAGGCTATGATACCTTTGTATAGTGCTTCATGGAATGTCTTTGCTATTCCAAGCACCTCGCCGGTTGATTTCATCTCCGGCCCAAGGCTCGTATCCACGTCATGCAGTTTTTCAAAAGAGAATACCGGTACCTTGATCGCCACATAATCGGCAGCTCTGTATAAGCCGGTACCATATTTGAAATCACTGAGCTTTTTACCGGTCATGATTTTTGTCGCAACGTCCACCATCGGTATTCCCGTGACCTTGCTGATATAAGGTACTGTGCGGCTTGATCGGGGGTTTACCTCTATTACATTGAGTTCGCTATTGTACAACACATACTGGATATTGATCAATCCGATGACATTCAACGCTTTTGCGAGCTTCTCCGAGTATTCTATAATCTCTTGTACCGTTTTTTTGTCAAGAGATGCTGCCGGATAAACGGAAATGCTGTCTCCCGAGTGAACGCCCGCCCGTTCCAGATGCTCCATGATTCCTGGAATCAGGATATTTTCACCGTCACAGATCGCGTCAACTTCTATTTCCTTGCCCATCAGATATTTGTCCACCAGGATCGGATGCTCCTGCTTTACGCGGTTGATGATTTCCATGAACTCAATAATATCCTTATCGCTGTAGGCAATTTCCATGCCCTGTCCGCCAAGTACATAGGAGGGGCGCACCAGTACAGGGTAAATCAGCTCGTTCGCTGCTTCCAGCGCCTGCTCAAGCGTGTAAACCATTCTGCCGTTCGGCCGGGGTATGCCTACTTCTTCAAGTATTTTATCAAATTTCTCTCTGTCTTCTGCTGCATCGACATCCTTTGCCTGGGTTCCAATGATCCTGACACCCAGGTCGCTGAGTGCATTTACCAGCTTTATTGCTGTTTGACCGCCGAATTGTACGATGACGCCTTCTGGTTTTTCGACCTCGATGATGCTTTCAACGTCTTCTATTGTAAGCGGTTCAAAGTATAGTCTGTCAGAGGTGTCAAAGTCTGTACTGACAGTCTCCGGGTTATTGTTGGCAATAATGGTCTCGAAGCCCTGTTCCTTCAATGCCCAGACCGAATGCACCGAACAGTAGTCGAATTCGATTCCCTGCCCGATCCTGATAGGCCCCGAGCCAATGACCAGGATCTTCCTTCGGTTCGATTCCTTCACTTCGGAGAACTGGTCGAAGGTGGAGTAATAATATGGCGATATGGCTTCAAACTCCGCCGCGCAGGTATCTACCATTTTGTACGCCGTTGTGATGCCAAGCTCTGTACGTCTCGTTTTAACCGACGTCCTGTCAGAAGCGATATAACCTGCAATGACCGAATCCAGGAAACCGAGCCTTTTCGCCTTCCTGAGCATTTCAGGCGAAATACTTTCCAATGATACGGTCTTGAGCATCTCTTCCATTAATACGAGTTCGTTGATCTTGCAGAGGAAGAAATCATCTATCTTTGTGATTTCATGGATCTTCTCGACAGAAATACCTCTCCTGAGTGCCTCCGCTATGACAAAGAGTCTCACATCGTTTATATCCTGGAGTTTCTTTTCTATTGTCTGCGTATCAAGTTTTGTGTATTGTTCCTGTTCAAGTGTATATATGTTAAGCTCCAGTGACCTGATCGCCTTCATCAGGGCGGCTTCAAAGGAACTGCTGATGGCCATGACCTCTCCGGTTGCTTTCATTTGTGTTCCAAGAGTCCTTCTGGCTTTAACAAATTTATCAAACGGCCATTTTGGTATCTTTACGACTACATAATCCAGCGTAGGTTCAAAGCAGGCATAAGTTTTGCCAGTGACTGCATTCAAAATCTCGTCGAGCCCGTAGCCGATCGCAATTTTTGTAGCTACCTTCGCAATCGGGTATCCCGTAGCTTTCGACGCAAGTGCCGATGAGCGGCTGACCCTGGGGTTCACTTCAATGACAGAATACTCATAGCTTGTCGGATGCAATGCAAACTGTACATTACAGCCTCCTTCTATTCCAAGTGCTGAGATGATCTTTAATGAAGCCGTCCTGAGCATCTGATATTCCTTGTCCGAAAGTGTCTGTGAAGGTGCGACGACAATACTGTCGCCGGTATGTACGCCGACCGGGTCGATGTTTTCCATGTTGCAGACGGTTATTACATTCCCTTTGCCGTCCCGCATCACCTCATACTCAATTTCCTTCCAGCCTGCGATCCCCTTTTCAATCAGAGCCTGCCCTACTCTGCTCAGCCTGAGTCCATTCGCAGCGATTTCAACCAGCTCGGCCTTATTTCCGGCGATGCCGCCGCCGGTTCCGCCAAGGGTATACGCCGGTCTTACAATTACCGGATAATCGATTTCATCTGCGAAGGCCAGTGCATCCTCTACCGTAGTGACGACCTTGCTTGCTATACATGGCTCACCGATCCTTTCCATTGTATCTTTGAAGGCTTGTCTGTCCTCGGCCATTTTTATCGCTTCCGTAGCAGTTCCGAGAAGCTTGACGCCCTGTTCTTCCAGAAAGCCGGATTCGGCCAGTTCCATCGCAAGATTGAGGCCGGTCTGTCCACCCAATGTAGGCAGCAGGCTGTCAGGTTTTTCTTTCAGAATGATCTTTCTGATCGTCTTCACATTGAGTGGCTCTATATAAACTCTGTCCGCTATATTCGTATCTGTCATGATCGTGGCAGGATTGCTGTTGACAAGCACTACCTCTATACCTTCCTCTTTGAGTGCCTGGCAGGCCTGCGTTCCGGCATAGTCGAACTCTGCCGCCTGTCCGATTATGATCGGTCCGGAACCGATGACCATTACTTTACTGACATCATTACGTCTTGGCATGCTGATCCCCTTCCCCTTTTTTCATCATTCCCAGAAACCTGTCAAACAGGTATGCCGTGTCCGCAGGTCCAGGCGAGGCTTCAGGATGGAATTGCACGGTGAACACCGGAAAATCCTTGTACATAACGCCTTCAACAGTTCCATCATTCATATTCCTGTGGCTTACAGACATTTTTGTTTTATCAAGGCTGTCCTCTATGATTGTATACCCGTGATTCTGCGAGGTTATGTACGTTAAATCCCTTTCCAGATCTTTAACAGGATGATTGCAGCCGCGATGTCCATATTTGAGTTTCTCTGTGTCCCCGCCTGTCGCA
>WSSedL1CaDRAFT_10001475_pt1 | contig 13630 bp, 12 predicted proteins | sample WetSurSL1Cattail_FD_9464 | JGI IMG/M metagenome (IMG submission 9464)
TCTGATTCTCGTGCTATCTGCTTTTTGATGCGAAAAAAACAATGATTTAGCTAACCAGCCACTACTGGCTCCATTTACTCTTGTCGTATTTGTTAAGACAAAATTAAGATATTCTGTAAATTCAGTGAATCTTCCATCCCTAATTTTAATTCCAACGATGGGATACCATAATCCTTTGATTTTACCGTTATTTGTTCCGGAGGATCTATAAAAAGGCAATGTAACCCTTTCGTTTCCATAAGTATATTTTATGCTAACTTCTATAAGGCCAATAATTCGAAATGGTTCAATAGAATATGAATTTATTTTAAAGCTTTCCGGATATATATTTAGCAGTTCGATTACTTTTGACATGATAGAAACCTCCTTAATACAATCTGCTATACAATTTGGGATAAACCATGTGAAGTTATAGTTGAATATTGAATTCACATGGTTTATTTATCTACCTTATATTTTTTATTTTTTCAAATTGTGCTCTGATATCTACCATATTGTGATAACGACCATCTATACCCATAAGTCTTTTTATAAATTTTCGCTCTTCATAATTCATATCAAGTTCTTCATACCAAGGTCGTTCCGATAAGCGAATACTTTTATAGGTCGAGTAATATAAATAGATTAAGAAATCTCCGATATACCAATAATCCGTTTCCTTTGTATATCTTTCATTATCAATAAACCTGGCTAAACCAAAATCTATCAGAGCCAGCTCTTTGTTTTCTCTGATTATTACATTAGGGAGCCTGATGTCCCTGTGGACAATATTATTGTTATGCAATATTTCAACCAGATCTAAAAGCTGGCTACAGATCATATAGATTTTATCTTTGCTCATACGGTATCGATTATTGCCAATTAAATCATCAAATACATAACCGTCCATATATTCTAATAGATAGCCTTCTCTATATGCATCTTTAAACTTTGATATAAATTTAGGAAACCTTGGGTTATTTAAACGTCGCAATATTTGTTCCTCATAAAATAATTTTTCTCTGCTTTTTTCAAGCATTTCTCGTTTTAATTGCTTCACTACGCATTTTTGATTTCTATCATTCATAGCTAAATATGCAATCCCAAAGCGCCCTTCTCCTAATACTTTTAAGATCGTATAGCCATTTACTCTTTCATTAACTTTAAAATAGATATCCATATGATTACTGATGCTATATCACAAATCATTTTAAATACTGATTTGTGATATAGTCTGTTATCTGGTCTGCTAATCCTTCACTAAATGCTTTGATATCAAACCCACTAATCTGCTTGAAATCTGATTCGCTTACCGGTTTACTGGCTGAAACACTTACCGGTTTACTGGCTGAAACACTTACCGGTCTACTTGCTGATTCACTCACCGGTTTGCTGGCTGAAACACTTACCGATTTGCTGCCTGATTCGCTATCCGATTTACTATATGATTCACTCACCGGTTTGCTGCCTGAAACACTAGCAGATTTGCTGATAGATTCACTATAGGAATTACTATATGGGTTACTATCCGATATACTGCCTGATTTACTTGTTGATTCCGAATACGATTTGTGGCACGGTTTACAACCTGAGTGATGATATAGTTTACAACATGAATTGTGGTGTGGTTTATGGCAGGGATCATGATCGGATTTACTAGCTGATTCACTGTAGGACTTACTACTTGAATCACTGTAGGATTTACTATCTGAATCACTGTGGGACTTACTAACTGAATTACTGTAGGATTTACTACTTGAATCACTATGCGATTTACTACTTGAGTCGCTGTAGGATTTACTACTTGAATCACTATGCGATTTACTACTTGAATCACTGTAGGATTTACTACTTGAATCACTATGCGATTTACTACTTGAATCACTATGCGATTTACTACTTGAGTCACTGTAGGATTTACTACTTGAATCACTATGCGATTTACTACTTGAGTCACTGTAGGATTTACTACTTGAATCACTATGCGATTTACTACTTGAGTCGCTGTAGGATTTACTACTTGAATCACTATAGGATTTACTGTCTGAGTCACTATAGGATATACATGATTGTTTGCCATATGGTGCTATATATGGCATAAAATATGATACATTAAATGGTAAATGATACGACTTGCTTACTGATTTACAATAGGAATACTCTTTTCCATTATATGTTTTCGCAGGAACGTTTTCTGATGTATCACCTATTTTGTAATGATTATGACCTTTCATTGACTCGTTTTTATAATCACTCATAAGAAACACCTCTCTATTATTTTTAATTTAATGTAACTAAACTTACGTTACGATTTATTATATGACATATTTCGACAGAATGTTACAAAGTACTTGTACATGCGGCTTTCTTACAAAAAAAGTAGTCTGTCACACGATTCTCTTTGTGACAGACTTGACGGTAAACCCATTATTATAAGTCAATAAATCTGTGGTCAATACTTATTTGACCGATGGGTATATTTTCTTTTCATGGCTTGTGCAAATTCCGACAGACTTGCTTTTATACCGATTATTATTCCTTGAATTCTGATATTCTGAGCCACCTTTTCGGTGTATACAACACAACGATAAATATATTTGATAATCTTGCAAAGAGTATCCGGATTTTGATTATACAGGTATTTTATTCTTCGTTTTACATGTTTTTCTTTAAGAACACCGAGCTTTTTATAATTTACCTTGTTAATGCCGTTCTCTACAAACCATTTCTTATTATTCCATAGCCATTTGCCCCATGCGATACCAAAACCATATAATTGGTTGATACGATACGGAAAGACCATATTGCATATGCTATAATCATCATCTGTATAAAACCAAAGAAAGATTTTATCGGTATCTTTAATTCGTACTGTTCCGTATTCTTCAAATTCCCAAGGGCTTTCTGATAAATCTAAAAAGTTGATCAATGCCTCCCTATTCCATAAGGCAAATTGAGTATCAAGACGATATCCGATATCTTTTCCTGCAATACAGTAACCATCATACTGCAAGGTGTGTTTCAAATCTTTATTACAAGACACCGCTAATCTGCATACGGCTATTCCCGGATTATCTTCCATCCAATGAAAACATTTTTCAAGTTGATCGCTTTTTACATTATCTAATAAGAAGAAATCCTCCAATGAAAATATGATATACTTTGAAGTTATTTTTGTTAGACAATTAAAAAGGCGCTCACTCCACGTACTTTTACTTTTTGTATTAATACAAGTTATATTTAAGCCTTTATGAGTATATGTTTTTGACTCTGTTATCAAATAAATCTCGTTCGGATGATCCCTCCAGTATTTTTTGATTAATTCAAAATACGGATACCAAACAGTTTCATATTTATCACAGCTGGAAACAACAAGGCTGCAATGATCAATTAACTTGTTATCTATCATCGGATACTCCTTATACCGTGTCAATAAAGGTCTTTTCTACTCGGCTAAATATAATAATTCCAAGCGTAAGTACTAGAAGGGTTATAGCTGAGCTATAGATTAGGTAGGGAAGCTGTAGGCTACCTGATCCAAGAAATGCATATCGAAAGGCCTCGATAATGGAGGACATTGGATTGAGCATAATGATTGATCTATATTGCTCCGATAATCCGGAAATCGGATATACGATTGGTGTGGCATACATCCACAGCTGTATTCCGAAGGATACCAGAATTGACAGATCTCTGTACTTGGTGGTTAAGGAGGAGAATATTATGCCAAAACCAAGACCTAATAAGGCTACCAGAAGAATCAACAAGGGCGTTATCAGTATGTAGATATTTGGCTGAACCACGGATCCGGTTTCGCAGTAATACAGAACGAAACCTATGAACATCGCTAATTGAATTCCCAAACTGACTAGTCCAAAGATTACTGTGGAGAGAGGCATCGTAAGCCGCGGAAAGTATACTTTTCCAAATAATACGGCATTACTGGTAAAGGTGGACGCTGTCGTATTCAGACAGTAAGCAAAATAAGTCCAAAGAGTATTTCCTGCCATATAGAACAGGAACTGTGGCATACCGTCAGTTGGGATTTTTGCGATATTACCAAATACGACGGTAAAGATTAATACAGTTAACAGCGGACTTATGATAAACCATAAGGGTCCGAGAATTGTTTGTTTATACATTGCGGAGTAACTTCGTTTTACAAACAGACGAATCAAGTCCTTATATTGCCATAACTCTCTGAAATCTATATCAAACCATCCTGTTTTTGGCTTAATGACAAGTGTCCGGTCATCTTTCGGAATGATATCCTTCTTCTTTGATGACATGATAAAAGTTTCCTTTCTCAAGCGAATCTAAGATACTGTTCTCGGTTAAATTAATGAATTTAATTTCCTTTTTATCAAAGAGTTGCCGAAGCATTCGGTAACTCTTAAAGATATGATACCATTCAAAGAACATCTGCTCACTGGTGATTTGAATTTCTTGCTGCTTTTTCCCTTCGTCTTCAGGCAGATCAAAGGCATAATGTTTCATCTTCTCTCCATGTCGCCTATCAATATAATTAAGGACGCCGGAGCAGTCACAGCCCAACAGATAGATTTCCTTAAAACCCATATATGCAGCAATCGCAACGGCACTTTGGACCACAGTGCAAAAATAAGGAAGCTGCTTACACAGATCAATCTCCAGAAAGCCTAAATCCTCCACTTCAATCCCATTTGAATATACATACATAGGGTATTTGAGATTAAGATTTTGTTGCTTCATTTTCTGATAACCATTACTTTCAATAAAAATACCTTTGAGGTTTGCACAACCTTGCAGCTTTGAAAGTACATACTCTAAATTATTATAGTAATGGGGATCGGCAAAAATATGATAGGTGGTGGCTATTTTATCAAAATCTGCTTTATAAAAAAGATCGTTTACAGTAAAGGTGATTTCATCCTTGAGTTGCGATAAATCAATTTCAGATAGGGAGGGCCCGTTCCCAAGGATAAAACAACGTTCGTCCCTATGTATATCCTTTAACCGAGCATTAGCATGTAGTATTGAACCCAACTGACTTTTCCTAAGCTCAAGGTATCTCCTGCGATAAATATGCTTCTTCCAAAACTTATTCGGTAGAAATCTACTCAGTATACGATATAATAAATCTTTAAAGTTCAAACTTAAAACTCACCTCGGGTTAAATCAATGTTACAGTTCAGCCTTCCAAGAGATGTATCCGGACCGGGAAGAAATGATTAATTTCATTCCCGGTCTTATCACTATCCTTGCCGGGATGAACTGTAACATATCATGCTTATTACATGCCTCACTGATAAGATATGCAACAAATGAATTTTGTTGTCTGCCCTATCCGCGGTACTCCATTAGTTCATCAAAAAGGTTAAGGAATTCACTGCTGACATAATCCAGAGTACAATAATAGAATTTATTCCGAATATATCGATAGCTGATATTAACCCGTCGGTTGTGCATAATAAAATTGCGGAGCTTACGAAGAATTCTGTTATCATCGGGCGGTTCTTGATAAATGTTTAGGCATACCGGATAAAGTGCCATATATTCCAGTGATGGGCAATCTTTCCGTTGATAGAAATTGATAATAGGTTTTCCCATACTGATATACTCAAGTAGTTTACTTGGCAGCTGATTATTCATGCGGTTACCTACATTCACAAGTATATTGGCCCTTAACTGTGCATTAACTGCGGCTTCCCTTGATTTTGTTCCATAGAATATAATATGGTCGTCCATCGGCGACAGATACTCACTCCATGATTCTCGCTCTTCTCCGATAATATAAAGCCTGATTCTCTCGTTGTTAAGTCCTTCAAACATACGGAACAAGAATAGCGGATTTCTTGTCTCCTTATTGAATTTACCAACGAAGATGCAGTTTATGTAATGTAAGTCCAACCAGATATCATCTACTGCAGGACTAATATACGGTCTAATAATCTTTGGAAAGTTTAAGACCTGAAATTTGTCAAGTACAGTATCCTTATTAAGACTCTTCAATTCATTCATAATCGGTGAGGTAACGATGATTTTATCAGCTTTTTCAAAGATTTTCGATTGAAAATTCAGCAGATCTTCCATCGGATACCTGGACATATAATAATAATTTGTTGCAAATGGATCCAACATATAGAGAATCCATTGAAATGATTTCTTGTAATGAGTAATATATTTTAGTACAGGAAGGCAGGCCTCCAAGGGATAACAAACATTAATAATTATGTCAATCTGACATGTTCTTATGATTGATCGTAGACGCTTATACGAATAATAACTCCAGCTGGTCTTTTGGTACTCTTTCTTTTGATAGCTATCGATGTGGATTGCGACAGCCAACTTTACTGCATTTACAAAATGACATCCATGAATAAATTGAACTACCTGTTTTTTATCAAAGCATTTTGTTATCCGGTGAATCTGTAACTGCTCCCACTTCTCTTCTGACTTAAAATCAGAAGAAGCCGTCATCGGAAGGATATGGACTTCATGTCCATTTTCCGAGAAGGCTTTGGCCAGATGATTTATGATTAATGAATTGGCACTAAAATTGGGGTAGAAATCGTATAACAAAAACATCAGCTTCATAAGGGCTACCCCTCCATTAATATCATCCTATAAACCTCCAATAATCTTAAGGCAGAATCCTGCCAAGTATATCCTTCTACTACTGTATGATAGCCCTCTGCTGCAATCTCACTTGATCTTTGCGGATTCTGCAGTAGATAATCTAATTTGCTAAAGATTTGTCTCACATTATGCGGCTCAACCAACAACCCATTTTGTCCGTCTGTTATGATCTCATCAATACCCTGATACTTACACCCGATTGCCGGCAGACGACATGCCATTGCCTCCAGATAGGCACAGCCGAGTGCTTCATAATAGGATGGCATGGCGAATACATCACATTGCCTCATAACATGTGCAACTTCTTCATATAGAATTAGACCCTTGAAATGTACGTAAGGCTCCATATGAAGTCTCTTCACCTGAGATAATAGTGCTGCTTTTTCCGGGCCCTTCCCAATGATAATAAGCTTGATATTCATTTTTTTATACTTTTCAATCAAGAGACTAACAGCATCGATCAGGTAATGATTTCCTTTGATTCTCTTTAGACTTGCTACACTTATGATTGTAAATGCGTTACTTGATTTTTTATCGGAGGGCACAAAAAGATTGGTATCTACCCCATTATAAACCGTAAATAATTGTATATTCGGTAGATATTCCTTGATTCTTTCACATACCTTTTGACTGACCCCGACAATTGCATCAGCTTTAGACACCAGCCGCAACAAAGACCGGTCTCCGCGTCGTTGCAGTAAATTAACATGTAGGGGTATGGGATTATCATAAAGGACGGAAAGACCATGATAATGTAAAATTAACTTATTTCCGTATTTTTTTGCGATATGGTTGAAAATTCTCAAGGTGTATTCATGAAACATATGAACAGAAATAACATCATATTGACTGAAATCAAAATATTCTTCAAAGGACCGTATATTCAAGTATAGTATGGCACAGCAAAATATTTCCTTATACAAACTAAAATAATTACAGTCGTAGACTGTAATACCGGATAAACTTCTTTTTACAAATTTCTTTTTAGAGGAGGATTTTGGAACAATTACCTCAATTTGATGCCCCAGCTTTTTTAATGCCTGTGCCTGCTGTTCGATAAAGATACAAAATTGCGGGTGCTTCACACTGGGGTAATAATTCGTTACGAATAAAATATTCATACTTTATACTCCAAATCATTTCTTGAATAACGTATATAGATATTCCTTAGCAGATATAATTTCCTTGTTAATGATTTCATTACTGGCGGTAAAATCAATTTCCTGTGTATTTATATCCTCTAATCCCTTGAAAATACGGTCTTCAAGACCAAGCCTGGTTAAAAGCCCCGTAATCCTGGAAGGTGCCGAACCGCCAACAAAGGAATAAAATATTTTGTTAAAAATAGTACAAAAGGCAGTTCCATGAAATGAAGAAGTCAGGACATATTCCGCATTCATAAGAAGATAAATAAATTGTTCGGGCGAGGCATCTCTGATAAAACGATCTGCCTTAATATTAATTATTAGCTCTGTAGCTATCATGACGGTCCGATAGCCGGTAAGACTTTTTATCTTTTTTAAGGCTTTATTCATTAGTATGCTGTCGCCCATTGGAAAGCATAGAATGTATTTGTGGGTAACCTTCCAAGGCTGTGCAAAGTACTCCCATTCTTCTCTGGAAAGTAGGAATATCGGATCGATATTCACCTTAACAAAATTCGTCTTATCCAGTATTGTCTCGATATAGTCCTTTGCTTCCTCTTCTCTGACAGAAATTGCATCAAATCTTGCTAATAATTCCTGCATTGGTTGTCGGTAAATCATGGGCACATCATAGGATCCCATACTGACTGCGTAGGAAGCCAACTTTACCTTTGAGGAACCAAAATCCAAGAAAAAGGCTTTATTAAATTGATGGGACACATTCCATAATTGATCACTTCCGGCAATATATCGATCCGCAATCGGAGGATTTTTCTTAAGATCATTGAGGCTGACATATTTTACAGACAATTTTAATCGCGTTTTTGAAAATTTTTGAAAATTGCGACACTGCTTTATGATGGATGGAAGGGTAATTACCGTAATCAACAAACGTAGTGAATTGACTAGAAGTAGCTTCAGCGTGAACCCTTTGATTCTCCAACAAAATTTACGCTTTTCATAAGAATAATCAATGATTACATTATCAATCGACATATTTAATTGTATCTGCTGAAGAGCAAAGGCTTGTAAAACCGCTCCGTAATTATATACATCATGATATGTTATAGTCGCTGTCTTCATCTCAATTTCTCCTCATCATTCTTTTTCGCAATTTCTTTATTGGCATTAATAATCCCACATGCGCAGATTTGGTATGGAAAGCATGAATAAGCTCCTGTAATACACAGTAACCGGTATACTTTGTTACAACATACCGATATCCGTATGTCAAATAATCCGCCCAAAAGGACTCCCGATCCTTCGGCGACTCAGTAGGTAAGTACAGATTACGCTGAATACACTTATCTTCGCTGCTTTCTATTATCTCTAGGCTATCACGAACTTCGTTGAAGGACTTTTCACCTTTTATTGTATTGATAAGAATTAGGGATATACCCTGATTATCATCAAATTCTGGCATGGACCTTTCGATACCCCAAAAATCCCCCATTGTAATGTCGGAACACCTTGAAAAGGATGAATACCTACATTTGTAACAGCTGGGACGTAATATTAAATTATTTAAGAAAAGGTTCATATGTATTTGTGATAGACAACTGTTGGAATCCTTCTTGCCATTACGAAATGTATTAAGAGAGATCATGCTGTGCCAACCATTTATTTTTGAGCGAAAATCATGTTTGATCAGATGATAACCTTTCTTCGCTTTCACGAAGCTTTTATATTCCTCCCACATTAGACTGCAGGTTACACCGTGGCATATAATATCACATAGAATCAGGTGCTCAGTATCAATTTGATTAAGATAGCTTATTAGACCTGCATTTTGACAGGGCGTCCCTGTAAATAGAACCAATCTTTGCTTGGATAAATCTTCTCGTATTTTTTGATATAGATATCCTAGCTCACTTTGTACATATTTTGAGCCTCGCATGTTATCTCGTTCCATAACAGTTTCGGCGCGTTGATGACAGACTTTTAAATTTTCACTAAGGACTACACCATATACAATACCGCCCTTTTTAAGTACCTCATCAGAGATAGCTGTAAAAAAACCACCGGAAGTACTATTCCTTCTGATGTCTTCATTTCTATGCTTAACCGCATAGATTTTCTTTGAGAATGAAACAGGATTCCGGAAATCATTGTAATAGGGACATACAGCTTTGCATTTATCGCAATCCAAACACAAGGACGCATTTACTTTAGGATACCGGAAGCCTTCTTTGTCTTGATTCATAGTAATGGCATTTACCGGGCAGCTATTCATACAGGCACCACAGCCGTAACAATTACACTTTTGTTCATAGATTGCGATTGTCAGGCACCTCCCATCAGGTCGATTATTTAGTAGGAAATATAACCCTATTATTAATATAACTATATCTTCAATCCTTTCTCTTTATACCAGGTGTTTTTTAAAATTATAGCCTTACTGCAGGGGCCGCTCGAAAATCTATCACTGTATCCCTTTTCCACAAGATCCTCTATCAGCTGAAGCAACCGAGCTGCAGCTGTTTCAGCATTCCATTCACTTATTATGGTATGATATGCTGCTAGCCCCAGACTTTCACATAGAGGTCTGTCTTGTAGGAGCTTCAGTACTTTAATATGCAAGCTGGCTATATTACCGCTTTCATAGATTAAGCCGCTACTTCCATCTTGAATCAAGTAGGGAACCGCTCCGGCCGCATGGCTGGCAACGACGGCACAACAGCTGTTCATAGCTTCATTTACAACAGCCCCCCAGCCCTCCTCAAAATCGCTGGTAATCAAAAAGATATTCGCATTCTCCATATACGCCCTTACCTGGTGCGGAGACATGGAGCCTGTTAAACTCACATAGGATTCAAGATCATAATCCCTGATCATGGTCCTTAATCCATCTTCTTGTTGACCGGTTCCAATCATGTCCAGGTGAAACATAATGCCATCATGCTTTAACTTATAGGCAAGTATAAGTGCATCCTTCGGATGTTTCCAATCAATAAATCGTCCGCACCATAATAGGTTTGGAATTGGGCCCACCTTTTTGGAAATCAGCTCGGGTATTTCATAATGCTTTGTCTCAGGGAAATAACCCCACTTATAGCATCTGCCAAGATAAGTGCCTTGAAGTAATAAATCAGCAGAGGTATATGCACTGGCACACAACATATATAGCTTTCGTTTATGATATCGGTAATAATTCATAATACGAAGAATTCCTCTCGGTGAGAGAAAATGCCATCTCTTCTTCTTGTAGATTCGTTCACTATAACGAAAGGTGATACCGTCTGTCCTATTCCTTAGCCGTAACTTTAAGAATTTCTCGGGCGCTGAGCCAATCATGATAACATCACTGGCGATTGACAGCTCCAAAGCTTTTTGAATTGAATCCTTATCTTTTATTGCCTTAAGTTCATAGGGGACGCTTTCATTCAGCTCCCAACCGTTTTGTGTGCGAAAGGAGTCTGCCTCCTCTGTTGAGATAAAGGTATAATCATTTCCAAGTAAGCGGTACATTTCATTGCAAAAGAATAACTGATGATGCGATAAGTAATTGGAATAAAAGGAAAGCTTCATGAGTCACCTCCGATCCGATGCTGATAAATAGATAAGCATACTTATACTTCCTGCATAAATAGATCCGGCGGTGATGAAGGCACTTTCAACACAAGCATGAAGAAATACCAGCAATAGCCCCCAAAAGGCGATATAGGCAGACTTGCTTGTAAAGCCTCTCGAAGAAATATGAAAATAAGCCCGGAACATATATACATAGAATAGTAAAAGACTGATAATACCCAGTGAGGAATAAATACTCAGTATGCCATTGTGAGTATTTGGTAATTGATATAAACTTAAATAGCCAAATAGAAAATGATTTTTAATCGCAGATAAGGTATCCAGAAATAAAAATCCTCTGTTATCGTAAAGCTTACTGCTTCCACTACTTATTAGTTGAGACACGAAGGTATAGTATATAGAGTATCCGATTAGAAATATAGAGGGTGATAATAGTACTCCGGCAACAATTAATTTTGGAATCTTAGGATGTCTTTTCAGTAAAATTATTAACAACAGTAAAATTCCGATAGCAATGCATATTCTTGATTGGGTTTTTAGTAAAAGGAGAAATAAATATATACCGTCCGCCAGTATGGTGACTTTTACAACTAAGATTTTATAAAAAAAGAAGGTACAGCAAAGGGTAATAAATGTGATAACTAAATACATGGCAGTTTGATTGGGATTAGAATAACCCAAGGTCACAATTGCATTATTTGTTCCTAAATAGGATTCATATCCGGCATATTTTAAGCTACTGAACGATAAATTGATAAAAACAAGAGAATTAATAAAATTAATAATAAAAATAAAATGAATTAATCTTCTATCCGACTTAAGATAATCAAGATACAGTAGATAAAAAGGAAAGGCCAAATAACACCATATATGAATGATATAATTATAAAGCCCTATATTTTCCGATAATAAGTAGGATACAAAGGAAAAACAGGCGATTAGGGTAAGTAACAGGATTTGATATGTTTGGTAGACATTATAGCGCCTTAGGTTAATTAGGATTACAACAAAAAAGGCAGCTAAGTTGGTCAGCATGAAGCATCTGCTTGCCAGAGCATTCAACAATTCAATATGATACGGTTGAGCAATATACATCACAAGATTTGAAATAAGTGTCATACAAAAAAATATTATAAATATATTTTGAACTGTTGATTTATCCTGCTCCCGTTGATAATCCATGATACTACAACCCCTTCTAATCCCGGTTTATTGAACTGACCTGCCTTATAATAATCTTTTATAAATATCAAAATAGTTCTTAAGCATGACATCTTTGGAAAACAGTTCCCTGACGCGGTTTAGGCAACTCTTCGTGTATTTCGTTTTTCCATCCAACCTAACCTCTGCGATAGCTTGAAGTAAATCTTCAATATTAAAACTGTCTAATACGATTCCGGTTTCCTGACTGACCACTTCACCGCAAGCGGTTGATTGATATGCAATAACAGGAGTACCGCAAGCCATTGCTTCTGCTGCGGTAAGACCAAAGGCTTCTTCTCTCGACGCATTGAGGTATACATCCGCAGCACTGTATAATCTGACAAGTTCCTTAGGATCATCCGTTCTATTAACGGTAATAATATTTTGGGGAACATTTTCAGCTAATTCTCCAACCAGTATGATCCGATAAATGGGAGCCAAGCTTTGAGACAGCTTTAAGAAGATATCAATTCCTTTTTGTTTGGTCCAGAAATTGGCAACTCCAAGTATTACAAATTTATCTTCCGATATCCCAAGGTCTTTTCGTATATTGCTGATGACAGGCTTAAAGATATCGGTATCAACTCCGTTATAGATCACATGAAGCGGTAAATCCTTCATGAAGGACTGCTCTGCACATGACTTCTGCCAATTGGAGACACAGATGAGTTGTAAACTGTCAAGTGCATGCAAAGCGGAGCTCTTCTCCGCGTAAATTACACCGGCCGGCTTATTACAGACATCCCTTTCTTCAGCTTTTAGCGGACATTTCATACAACCTGATTGATAGCCAATACAAGAAATCTGTGTGAAATGATAACAACCTCCGGTAAAGGGCCAGCAGTCATTTAAGGTATAGACAATGGGAACATTATATTTCTTTAAAAATTTTAACAGTAAGGGAAAATGAACGCTGTTTTGTTGAATATTATGAAGATGTATGATATTCGGTTGCAACCTTTTTATTTTCTTAATCAGACGCAAAGTTCCGGGAACCGAATGAATATATTTTCTGCCTAAGAACCGATTTAGAGCTCTTCGAAGATAATTTTCTATTTTACTTTCAATTTTGAAAGAGTTTTTCAAATTACAGCGATATGCGGAGTATGCGACATGACTTTGAAAGCCTTGATTTATCACATAATTATGAAGAG
>WSSedL1CaDRAFT_10001476_pt1 | contig 13630 bp, 8 predicted proteins | sample WetSurSL1Cattail_FD_9464 | JGI IMG/M metagenome (IMG submission 9464)
CGCGATCCTTTCTTCCCCGCCTGGACAGATACAATCCAAATAAATTATTTTAGCCAGACCGCGCGCGATTATATGAGCCAAATTCTTCTTGACTTGCCGCAATACTGCGACGGCATACGCTGTGATATGGCTATGCTTGTTTTGAATAACGTCTTCCATAATACATGGATTGGGCTGTTGAATAATTACGGATTCCAGAAACCTAATGACGAGTTCTGGGATTTTGCAATTAAAGCCGTAAAAAATAAATTCCCAGATTTTACTTTTATCGCGGAAACTTATTGGGATCTTGAGTGGGAGCTTCAGCAGCTTGGGTTCGATTTTACTTATGATAAAAGACTTACAGACAGGCTTCAGGACGCTCCGGTTTTTTCAATTAAGGATCACCTTAGGGCTGAAACGGATTTTCAGCAAAAGTCCGTAAGATTCCTTGAAAATCACGATGAAGAAAGAGCTATCTCTTCCTTTGGAAAACAAAGATCAATGGCGGCGGCGGTAATTATTAGCACAATTCAGGGACTGAGGTTCTATCAGGATGGTCAGTTTGAAGGGAAAAAAGTAAAACTGCCTGTGCAGCTGGGGCGCGCGCCTAAAGAAAAACCAATCCCGGAAATTGAAGCGTTTTACAATAAATTGTTAGAAATTACAAAAGCCGATATTTTCCGGTTTGGCAGCTGGCAGCTTATTCAGCCTGAGCCTTCGTTTGAAGGGAATAATTCGTATGAGAACTTCCTTGTTTGGCTGTGGACTTACAAAACAGAGAACAGACTAGTGGTTGTTAACTATTCTGACGACGTTTCGCAATGCAGAATTAAATTGGACGTATCCGGTTTTGGTAGTATTGTTAAAATGACCGACCTTCTTCAGGATGAAGAATATGTGCGCTTGACTTCGGAAGTATATCACGCTGGATTGTATGTAGAACTAAAACCTTGTCACAGCCATATTATTGCCTATTAAACATGGCTGATCTGCTAATGTGAACTATTTATATAAAACCAGGCGGACGGGCTGAAGGATTTGACTCAATTTGTTTAAATTTATCAGTTCTCTGCAACTACAAGAAGGGTTCTCTACGTTAACGACAAATACATTGCCTTTAGCTTCTTTTTTATTTACGTTACTAAAAGCAAAACGACCTTGTATCGTTTTGCTTATTTAACGCAGGGAGAATTAACTGCGCTTTAATTTATGGGAGTCTGCCTTTATTATCATGGCTAAAGATTAAAGTTTAGGGAGAGTTATATGTTAATAAAATTGCTTGTGTTCCAATATATAAATAGCGACGTCTTTATTTGCATAAGCGTAAAAGCTAATTCATTTCAGTATCCCAACTCGGAGTATTAATTTATGAAATTCTTATCTGTTAATAATTAATAAACGAGAATTTTAATGAAGACAAAACTAATGGCAGTTTTTTTACTATTGTTAACTAGCCACTGCTTTGCGCAGGATAACGTAAAAGTTGGAAAGCAGAGTAAACTGATAAGTGCATTCAAATATTATCAGCGAGCAAAAAAAGAAACGGTCGCAAAAATTGAAAACGACTCGCTTAAAAAAATTGCAACTACTATATATGAAGCTAATATTATAGAGCCAATCGAATTTAATAAAATCCTTTATGATGATCATCAAAGATGGCTTAAAGATACTGTTATTAATGGAAAAAATAAAAAACCTAAACTCGAACAATATCAGATGCTATATGGACAGTTTCTCGACCAAATTAGAAACAAATTCCCAAATTATGTCTATTGGCTTATTAGAATTCCGGTATTTGTTAAAGCTAAAATTATAAGTATCACATACGAAAATAAAGTTGCGAAAATTGGAGAAAAAGGGAAAATACCGTATAGAAAATTCGTCGCTACAGCTAAAATTGAAGAAACGCTTCAAGGAAGCGCATATTTAAACAATCAGACAGAGATAAAATTTTATTATGTCTATTGGGAACATGTCGAACCGGAGCATGATTTTCAAATAGGCGAAACTTACTTGTTGCCATTATGGAACCGTGTTATAGAAGATAATCCGCCTCTTGCTATTGCAACCGTATTTGACAACAATGGAGCCAGATTTTTGGCTAAAGATGGAATTTTACATGATAATTACAATGCTTTTCAAATGGGCAACGAAATCAACTGGAGCGACTTTGTTAAGAAATTTAATGATAGAGTTTACCGAATAAAAAATATTCTGGAGTATTAATATAGAAAGCCGAAACAATTATGAAAAAACCAGATTATAGCCCCTTAATAGTCATAATATTTGTGTTTGCATTTATAACTCAACTTTTTAGTCAAGAACCAATGTCAACAGAGAAATTAGTAAAAGAATCAGATGTTATTGCTACTGGCAAAGTTACAAAAATTAAATGCGAATGGAACAGGCCCAAAGACTTTATTTGGTCTTATGTTACATTAGAAATCCAAAACCAATTAAAAGGTTGTGGGGGAAAAGAATTAATAATAAAAGAAGGCGGCGGAGAACTGGACGGAAGGAAATGCGAAGCCTCTTATGCGGATCAATATAAAATTTCTGAACCAGTATTAGTTTTCTTAAAGCGTATGCCTGGCAGTATTTACAGGTTAACTGAACAGCATAGGAAATACAAAATCGTCGGCGAAAGTGCGGTTAACAATACACGTGGGAAAAAATATACAAAGCAATTCTTAAACGAAATAAAAACCCTTATAGAAAAACAAGCTAATAAGAATTGAAAATTGGGTAGTATTTCTGAAAAAAATAGAAACTTAAAAACTTTAACCTTAAAGTTACGTGGACCAAGGGCATTTCAGTTTCTAAATGATATCTTTGTAATTAATAACGCGATATGATAGCACTAACCTGCAAGGTATTCGAAGAATACACTTGTAGGTTGAAAAGACAGGCTCCCGCTAATTTTTATAGGTATTTATTTCCGACCATTCAAGGGCGCAGAGCGCTAATAGCGCCGCCTTGAAGGTCTCTGCAAAATGCCAAAACGCTTTAAAACAAAAGTAGAGACGTCCCGATTAATCGGGACGTCTCTACAAAAAAAATAAATATTAAAATTATTTTTATCTAATTTTTATATGCAATTCTCTCAATTGAGTTTCGTCAACGGTTGAAGGAGCTTCGTCCATTAGAGAAATGCCGCTTGCAGTTTTAGGGAAAGCCATAACTTCGCGGATTGAATTTTCGCCCGCAAAAATCATAACCAATCTATCGAACCCAAAAGCAAATCCTCCGTGAGGCGGAGCGCCGTATTTGAATGCGTTTGTTAAAAAGCCAAATCTGTATTCAGCTTCTTCATCTGTAATGCCAAGCGTCTTAAATATCTTTGACTGCAAAGCAGAATCATGAATTCTTATGCTTCCGCCGCCGACTTCGCTGCCGTTTAATACTAAGTCGTAAGCTCTCGCTTTAACGCTGGCAATATCCGTATCCAAAAGAGGAATATCGTCATGGTTAGGCGAAGTAAACATATGGTGCATTGCATAATAACGTTTGGTTTCTTCATCCCACTCGAACAACGGGAAGTCGGTAACCCATAAAAGTTTTGGAGGAGCGTCTTTCTTTATTAATTCAAGGCGGCGCGCCATTTCAAGTCTAAGCGTGCCCATAATGGAAAGAGTTTTATCTTTAGGACCTGTAAGTATAAACACCAGGTCGCCAGTTTTAGCGTCTAATTCCGAAACGATATTTTTTAATTCATCAGGAGTAAGGAACTTAGCGATAGGAGCTTCAAGTCCGTCTTCCTTAACTCTCATCCAGATTAAACCGCCTGCGCCCGCTTTTTTTGCAAAGTCAGTTAGACCGTCAAGCTGGTTTCTTGTATAATCGCCGCATCCCGGGGCTACCATTCCGGTGATAATTCCCTTCTTTTGAACCTGATCCTGAAATACCTTAAAAGCGGTATTCTGAAAAACATGGTTAAGCGTTTTCATTTCAAGACCAAATCTAAGGTCGGGTTTATCGCTGCCGTATTTTTCCATTGCGGTAGCATAAGTAAGCCTCAACAGCGGTAATTCTAAATCTTTTTTCCAGATTTCTTTATATGCCCTTTTCATAAAGCCTTCTACGATTCCCATGATATCGTCCTGATCGATAAAAGACATTTCAAGGTCTATCTGGGTAAATTCCGGCTGTCTATCCGCTCTTAAATCTTCATCGCGGAAGCATTTTACAATCTGGAAATATCTGTCAAATCCGGAAACCATAAGTATTTGCTTGTAGGTTTGCGGGGATTGTGGCAAAGCATAAAACTTGCCTCTGTGAATTCTGCTTGGCACAAGAAAATCTCTCGCTCCTTCAGGTGTGCTTTTCATCAGCACAGGAGTTTCAATTTCCATAAAGCTATTTTCGTCAAAATACTGTCTTGCCGTTTGCGCAAGTTTATGGCGCATCATAAGGTTATTTTGCAAATTAGGTCTTCTCAAATCAAGGAAGCGGTATTTTAAGCGAAGATCTTCGCTTGTATCAAGATCGGCTTTGATTTGGAAAGGCGGAGTTTTTGCTTCGTTAAGAACAATAAGTTTATTAACCATAACGTCAATATTACCGGTAGGATAAACAGAGTGTTCAGTGCCTTCCGGTCTTTTTCTAACAATACCTTCAACAGAAATAACGAACTCGCTTCTTAAATCTTTTGCTAAATTATGAGCTTCTTCATTAAACTGAGGTTCAAAAACAATTTGTGTTACTCCATAGCGATCTCGTATCTCTATGAAAGTTAATCCCCCTAAATCTCTACGCGTATCTACCCAGCCGTTAAGTACGACTGATTCTCCGATGTTACTTTCTCTAAGTTCTCCACAGGTGTGTGTTCTCGTCTTAAACTGCATTTTTGTAAATTAACTCCATGTAATCGATTTATCAAACAATTAATATACGGAATAAAGAAAGCCAATTCAATTGATAAACTGATTCCTTTAGTAGTTCAGCGCCGGGCTGAGCCATTTTTCCGTTTCTTCTATACTTAATCCTTTTCTTTTATGGTAATCTAAGACCTGATCTTTGCTTATTTTACCAACGTTAAAATACTTAGCTTTTGGGTTTGCAAAATACAAACCGCAAACAGCGGCCGTAGGATACATTGCCATGCTTTCCGTAAGCGTTATCTGCGTATTTTGTTCAACGGAAAGCAGCTCAAATATTGCTGTTTTTTCCGTATGATCCGGTTGAGCCGGGTACCCGGGCGCTGGTCGTATTCCCTGATATTCTTCTTTAATCAAAAGTTCTGGCGCTGTGGATTCGTCTGCCGCATAGCCCCAGTATTTTGTACGGACTAACTGGTGCAGATGCTCGGCAAACGCTTCTGCAAATCTATCTGCAATAGCTTTAACCATTATGCTGTTATAATCGTCGTGCTGCGCTTCAAACTCGGCAATCAATTTTTCAATGCCAATTCCCGTAGTTACCGCAAAAGCGCCAATATAATCATTAATTCCCGTCTCTTTTGGAGCGATAAAATCTGACAGCGCAATATTAGGCTCGCCAGGGGCTTTTGAGTTCTGGTTGCGCAAAGTATGTAAAGTAGTCTTTACTGCTTTCCGTTTTTCGTCGGCGTAAACTTCAATATCGTCAATAACGCTGTTAGCCGGAAACAAACCAATCACTCCGTTTGCCGTTAACAAATTTTCGGCAATTATTTTGTCAATAAGCTTGTTGGCGTCGTTAAATAGTTTTGTGGCTTCAACTCCGTATTTCTCGTCATTTAATATTTTGGGATATTTGCCTTTAAGCTCCCATGCTGAAAAGAAAGGAGTCCAGTCAATGAATTCGCGCAAAGTTTTTAGCGGAAAATTTTGTAACGTAGTAACGCCTAACGTATTAGGCTGCTTAATAGAAAACTTATCAGACTCAATTTTTAGCTTATTTTTTCTTGCAGCTTCAATTGAAATATAATTTTTAGCGTCAGATTTTTTCAAATAATCTTCGCGTAGTTTTTTGTATTCTTCTTTTATGCCTGCCTGATATGAATCTTTAGTTTCCGGGATAAGCAGGTTTGTAACAACAGGCACGCTGCGCGAAGCGTCAAGCACATGAATAACAGTTCCGCTGTAACTCGGAGCAATTTTTACGGCTGTATGAATTCTGGAAGTTGTAGCTCCTCCGACAATTAAAGGAATCTTAAAGCCGCGGCGTTCCATTTCTTTAGCGACATGAACCATTTCGTCTAGCGACGGGGTAATTAATCCGCTAAGGCCTATTACGTCTACTTTTTCGTCGATGGCAGTTTGCAATATTTTATCGGCAGGAACCATTACGCCAATATCAATTACTTTGAAATTGTTACAACTTAATACAACGCCCACTATGTTTTTGCCAATATCATGAACGTCGCCTTTAACAGTAGCTAACAAAACTTTGCCCACGCCTTTTTTCTCAGCCGATTTTTCTTTTTCCGCTTCAATAAATGGAAGGAGATAAGCGACTGATTTTTTCATTACGCGCGCGCTTTTAACTACCTGAGGCAGAAACATTTTTCCTGCGCCGAATAAATCGCCGACAACGTTCATCCCAGCCATTAGAGGGCCTTCAATCACTTCAATTGGCCTGTCGAATAGTTTACGGGCTTCTTCGGTATCTTCGTCAATATGCTCTACAATTCCTTTTACCAAGGCGTATTTTAATCTTTCCTTAACAGGTTTTGTGCGCCACTCGTCAACTTTTACTTCGGCCTTATCTTTTGATTTAACTTTTTCTGCAAAATCAATTAACCGTTCAGTAGCGTCTTCTCTGCGGTTAAGCAGCACGTCTTCAACGCGTTCAAGCAGGTCTTTGGGTATTTCTTCGTAAATCTCAAGCTGCCCCGCATTTACTATGCCCATATCCATTCCGGCCTTTATTGCGTGATAAAGAAAAGCCGAGTGGATGGCTTCACGCACAACGTTATTGCCTCTGAAAGAAAATGAAACGTTGCTTACGCCGCCGCTTACTTTTGCTAAAGGAAGATTCTGTTTAATCCACTTTATGGCATTAATATAATCAAGCGCATAGTTGTTATGCTCTTCCATTCCTGTAGCAACAGTAAGGACGTTCGGATCAAAAATAATATCCTGCGCAGGAAAACCGACTTCATTTGTTAATATGTCGTAGGCTCTTTTACATACGTTAATTTTCTTTTCATATGTATCCGCCTGTCCTTCTTCATCAAAAGCCATTACAATAACAGCGGCACCGTAATCCAAAATTTTTCTGGCGCGTTCTTTAAATATCTCTTCGCCTTCCTTAAGGCTTATCGAGTTTACAATTCCTTTTCCCTGAAGTCTTTTTAATCCAATTTCAATAACAGACCATTTAGACGAGTCAATCATAATAGGGACTTTAGCAATATCCGGTTCCGCCGCAAGCAGGTTAATAAACTTGCTCATAGCTTCTTCGGAATTAAGCATCCCCTCGTCCATGTTGATATCTATAACCTGCGCGCCTCCTTCAACCTGTCCGCGGGCAATTGAAAGGGCTTCTTCATAATTCCCTTCTGCAATCAGCCGGGCAAACTTTTTAGAACCGGCCACGTTAGTTCTTTCGCCAATATTTATAAAATTAGTTTCAGGGCGGACGATTACCGGTTCAAGTCCGCTTAAACGAAGATACGGTTCAGATTTTGGGATTTGGCGGGGTTTAATATTTTTAGCAATTTCCGCTATTGCTTTTATGTGGTCTGGCGTAGTGCCGCAGCAGCCGCCAACAATGTTATAAAAGCCGCTTTCGCCATAATCTTTAAGTATAGCCGCCATCGATTCGGCAGTTTCGTCATAGCCTCCAAATTCATTTGGCAAACCAGCGTTGGGGTAAACGCTAATAAAGCAGGGCGCGTCTTTTGAAAGCTCCTCTATAAACGGTCTCATTTGTTTTGCGCCAAGAGCGCAGTTTAAACCGACGCTTAAAAGATTTTTTGTATGAGCTATAGAAATTAAAAAAGCCTCCGTAGTTTGACCGGAAAGCGTTCTGCCGCTCATATCCACAATAGTTCCGGAAATCATAATAGGCATTTGACGGTTTATCTTTCTGCAATATTCCGATATGCCGAATATAGCCGCTTTGCAATTAAGCGTGTCAAAAACTGTTTCAATAAGTAGTATATCAGCTCCGCCGTCAATCAGGCCTTTAGCCTGTTCCGTATAAGCAGAAGCCAGATCGTCAAAAGTAATGGCGCGGAAACCGGGGTCGTTCACATCCGGCGAAATTGACGCCGCTCTGTTCGTTGGGCCAAAAGCTCCTGCGACAAAACGGGGTTTATCTGGATTAATTTTAGTGAATTCTTCCGCCGCTTCTTTTGCAAGTTTTGCCGAAGCGTAATTCATTTCGTATATAATCGATTCCAATTTATAATCGGCTTGCGCAATGACGGTAGAACTGAAAGTATTAGTTTCAATTATATCTGAACCTGCTCTAAGGTATTCCCGGTGTATTTCTTTTATAATCTCAGGCTGAGTGAGCGAAAGAAGATCGTTATTCCCTTTTAAATCGCAGGGATGATCTTTGAACCGTTCGCTTCGGAAATCATTTTCCGTTAATTTGTGGCGCTGAATCATAGTTCCCATTGCGCCGTCAAGGACGAGGATTCTTTTATTTAGTAGTTCAGTTAAAATATTAAATGTATCTTTCATATATGTTTAATTAAAATTAAATTTCCGTATACAGAAAAATTACTTTTACTGCGTTTTTGAATTGAATTACAAATATAATTAAATTGTATGCTTAAAAAAAATTTACATATAAAGGATTAGAAATGATAGTAGTAACAGGCGGAGCTGGATTTATAGGGAGCGCAATAGTATGGCGTCTTAATCAGCTTGGCATTCAAAATATTATAATAGTTGATGAATTGGGCAAAGATGAAAAATGGAAAAATTTAGTCGGACTAAACTATGCGGATTATTTAGATAAAGCGGCTTTTTTAGAAAGGATTGAAACCAATAATACCAGCGTAGGCATCAGCGCAATCATTCATATGGGCGCAAATTCGTCCACTACCGAAACTGACGCAGACCATCTGATGAAAAATAATTATGCTTATACAAAAACTTTAGCTCTGTTTTGCGTAAAACATAACGCCCGGTTTATTTATGCTTCTTCGGCGGCTACTTACGGCGACGGCTCGTTAGGCTTTGAAGACGCAAATGAAAACTGTTTGAATCTAAGACCGCTTAATATGTACGGCTATTCAAAAAATCTTTTTGATATTTACGCATATAAAAACGATCTGCTTAAAAATATTGTAGGGGTTAAATACTTTAATGTTTTTGGTCCAAATGAAGAGCATAAAGGCGATATGAGAAGCGTAGTTAACAAAGCATATCTCCAGATTTTGGAAACAGGTTCGGTTAAATTATTTAAATCTTGCCATCCCGATTATAAAGACGGCGAACAGATGAGAGATTTCGTTTATGTAAAAGACGCGGTCGATATGACTCTTTTCTTTTTAAACAACAAGGACATTAACGGTCTTTACAACATAGGCACAGCTAAAGCGCGAACCTGGAACGACTTGGTTACGGCTCTATTCAAGGCTATGGGCAAACCGGTAAATATTGAGTACGTTGATATGCCAGATCATCTTAAGGAGAAGTATCAGTACTTTACGCTTGCAAATACAGAAAAGATAAAAAAAGCCGGTTACACAACGCCAACAAGAGAACTTGAAGATTCGGTAACCGACTATGTACAAAACTATCTTATGAAAAATAAACGCTTAGGCGAATAATTAAATTTTACAGACTTTGGTTTTACGGAAGGTCGTCGGCAAAATCATCATCATCGTCGTCGTCTTCATCAAAATCAAAGTCTTCTTCGTAAAAACCCTCTTCGTCTTCCTCGACCTTTTCGTCTAAGTCGTCATCTTCAAAATCGTCGTCGTCGTCGTCGATTTCGTCATCGTCATCATAATCGTCGTCGATTTCGTCATCAGCCGCAGAACTGAGATATAACTCAAGAGTCTGACTATTTTCATCGCCGGTAACCGGGATTTCCATATCGTAACATTTATCAACTAACTCTTCTCTGCTTTCTGCACCATTATATTCGGCAATTTCGATCATGCCATTCATATCAGACAAACTCCTTTTTATTTACTGAAATAGAAATTACTAAATTAATCTTTAATAATTATATTGTGAATATATAAAAAATATTTGGAAACAAAGAAGAAAAAATTTCCCCTCTTTTTTGTATATTTTAGGAGAACTAATTGAACGTCGCTAAGCGCTGTTATTTTTGTTTTGTAATAAAAGAAAAATGGTTAGTTCTAATAAAAAGTAGTTCTTCTAATATTTTATTAGAACTTTATTAGATAAACCATCAAAAAACGCTGAATTATTAGCGTTTTTACTGATAAATTTAGTAGAACTTAAGTAGAACTTATACGTAATTAAGTAGAACTTTACGATAAAAAAGTAAAATTGCATGACTTCGCTTTTGTAAGCAATGAAAATATCGGGCTGATATTGCATTTGCAATCAGGACATTTTTTGCTGATACAAAAAAGGGGCTCATAATCTTGACAAAAAAAGGACGCCTATTATGAAATTAGCGACTCTGTGTTACATAATTGATAATAAAAATAATAAAACCCTTATGCTTCACCGGATAAAAAAAGAAAATGATATGCACGAAGGGAAATGGAACGGGCTTGGAGGCAAAATGGAGGCGGGCGAATCGCCTGAGGAATGCATCATCCGCGAAGTTAAAGAAGAATCCGGCTTAACTATAACAAATCCTTTTCTTCATGGGTTTATAACGTTCCCCGCTTTTGACGGATTGGAGGATTGGTACGTGTTTTTATTTACCGTTACAAATTTTAACGGAGACCTTATCGATTCTAACGAGGGGGTTTTAAAATGGATCGACAATGAAAAAGTTGCGGATCTAAATTTGTGGGAAGGCGATAAAATTTTTCTTAAGTGGCTTTCTGAAAAGAAATTTTTCAGCGCTAAGTTTAATTATGATAATGGGGCGCTGATTGATTATGCAGTTAACTTTTATTGATGGGAATTACACCAATAGATAAATTACATCCAGCTTGAGTTTAACAGATATAATATCATAACAGCCATTATAAATAGATCCGATATCATAGCTACGGTTTCGTTAATGCTTGCCGGTTTTTTTATGATATGTTCTATCCCTGCAATGCCTAAATATAATCCGCCGCTAATTGCGCCTGCTTTGCAGAAATAAGTATTGAACAAAGCTAGCATACTTACGACACCAAGACAGAGATTAGATAACCCAAGTTCTTTTATCAGCAGAAAAGATTCTTTGCCGGCGATGTTGAAAATTTCTTTAGCGGTGAATTCCGGTCGAATAGCCTGACGCAACCCGGCGGTGAATAGTCTTACTCCTAAGCCCCAAAACACGAACCATTTTCCAGCAACGTCCCATTTATTTGTTATAACCGTCTCTGAATAAACTTCTATAATTGAAGATATAACTGGAGCGATTAACATTAAAAACGATATTGTTAACAAATAAGCGATATTTGCTTTCTTTGCCATTTGAGAGCCCCTTTTTTATTATGCAAAACAAAAATTGGTTTTATTCGCAATTTTAACAAATTAAAATATCAATCGGAACCATATTTATAAATAATTCATTATCTCTTCAAAGTATTATGCCGTTTATCTTGTCTATAAGTTATTTTGATTTGAGATTATAGAATTTACCGAAAAAGAATTTACAGACTGTTATGCCGATTATTTTTATATTTGCAAATAGTTATAATTAAACAATACGCATTATATGTAATGAAAAATATCAATCAGATTAGAACCGAAAACATTCTTGGCAGCAAAGTTCAAAACTTTCAGAAATTAATGAAATTTAAAATCAGAGAAATTTTGTTAGTTTCAAGTTTGTACGATTCCTATTTATTTGAAGAAGACGGCAGACTGTATGAGTTAATCCGCAAAGAATATCAGGGGCTAAACCTTAATTACGCGCCTGAAATTACGCACGTTTCTAACGGCAGAGAAGCTATTGAGCTGGCGTTGGAAGAAGACCGGTTCGATTTGATTATTTGTACTTTGCATATAGAAGATATGCATTCAATAAAATTTGCAAGGATGGTGCGCGAAGCGGGGCTTAACACGCCTATTGTGCTGCTGGCTTACGATAATAAAGAACGGAAAGATCTCGTCTCAAATTATGACACGTCGATTTTTGAAAGAATATTTATGTGGCAGGGGGATTACCGTCTGCTAATTGGCATCATTAAATATATAGAAGACAGATATAACGTTGAGAACGATACAAAGACAGTCGGCGTTCAGTCTATTATTCTTGTAGAAGACAACGTTAAGTTTTATTCTAAATACATGCCGCTTATTTATACGGAAATACTAAACAGTTCGCAAAAATTAATTTCAGAAGGAATTAATCTAACGCATAAATTTTTGCGTATGAGAGCGCGGCCGAAAATTTTACTTTGCACAACTTATGAAGAAGCATGGGAGTATTTTGAGAAATATGAAGAGTTCATACTTGGAATAATATCCGATATTAATTTTAAGCACAATGGAATAAAGGATCCTGAAGCGGGCATTAAATTTGTAAAAGCCGTTAAAGAACGGCGCGACGATATTTCTATTTTACTACAGTCAAGCAATCCTGCGTTTGCAAACGTAGCCGCAGAAATGGGGGTCTCGTTTTTGCATAAAAACTCGCCAAGACTTTTGCACGAGCTGCGAGTTTTTATGATTCAGTATTTTTTCTTTGGCGATTTTATTTTCAGAACTCCGGACGGCAAACAGGTCGGCAGAGCGAATAATTTAAAAACGCTGGAAGAACAGCTTCACATTGTGCCGGATGAAAGCATTCAGTATCATGCGCGCAAAAATCATTTTTCAAACTGGCTGAAAGCAAGAACCGAGTTTTGGTTAGCGCATAAATTACGTCCGCGTAAAGTAACAGATTTTGAATCGATATCACATTTGCGTCACGATTTAATCGAGTCGCTTAAAGAATATCAGGAAATCCGCCAGCGCGGAACAATAACGGATTTCTCAAAAGAATCGTTTGATCCTGCAAACAGCTTTGCGCGTATAGGCGGCGGTTCTCTTGGCGGCAAAGCCCGCGGTCTTGGTTTTATCAATATGCTGATTAATAATTACGGCTTGCGTAATAATTTTGAGGATGTAGAAATTTCTGTTCCCTCTGCGCTTGTAATTGGCACTGACGTTTTTGACCAGTTTATGGGAGAGAATTTATTAGAAAATTTTGCGCTGCATGAAACCGACGATAAAAAAATTACTCAGCGGTTTGTTGACGCTATCCGCTTTCCTACCGAAGTAATAAAAAAATTAGAAGACTTCTTAGAAATTATAACCGAGCCTATTGCGGTTCGTTCTTCAAGCCTGCTTGAGGACTCGCAGTATCAGCCGTTTGCAGGGGTATATCAGACGTATATGCTGCCCAATAATAATCCCGATCCGGAGATAAGGCTGTGGGAGCTATTAAACACTATTAAATGCGTTTATGCGTCTACGTTTTATCAGGGTTCTAAGGATTATATGAAGGCTACCACATACCGTCTGGAAGAAGAAAAAATGGCGGTGATAATTCAGCGTATGGTAGGCGCGCCGCGTAACGGCAGGTTTTATCCTGATTTTTCCGGCGTGGCTAAGTCGTATAATTTTTATCCTGT
>WSSedL1CaDRAFT_10001477_pt1 | contig 13628 bp, 12 predicted proteins | sample WetSurSL1Cattail_FD_9464 | JGI IMG/M metagenome (IMG submission 9464)
AAAATAAAGTAGGGTAACCTATTTCTAGGCTACCCCCTTATCAAACCGCACGTGCGCTACTAACGCATACGGCTTACCAATTGTAATTCGTGTTGAACGATGTTTCTACGTAGACGCCATGGCTTGGCACTTCGCTATGTTTTCAAGTCTTTCCTTCGTGTAGTATTCTCTACCATCTGATTTCATCTTTTCTATCTTTCTTTCAAGCTTCATCTTACCTCTTTTTGCACAGGTGTCAATGTACTCTTCCATCGTAAATCCCACTGATGTACTGTAATACAACCATTCCGACGGAATTAACTTCGCTTTGCAGAAATATTCTATATTCCATTTGTTAGTCATCAGATATCCTTTTCTCACCTTCGGATGTTTGTGAATCATACATACTCGTAACCTCTGTCTTATATAAGCATCAATTGCTCTCAGCTTGTTGCAGATACCTTTGAGATAGCAGTGATTTTTCAATCCGAACAGTTTATTTTTCTCTATGGCTTTAAATGGGTATAAATAGAAGTTAGTTTTTCCTCTAATGATTGGATTCACTCTACTCATCCAGACTTCTTGACTCAGTGTTAGTGTTTTCCCAGTTACATCCTTAATTTTCTTCTTAAAGTCTTTCAGTGATTTCTCCATTGGCTCAACTAAATAATAACATCCGTTACCCTTCTTTCGCTCACGCCAGTGTTTGAATGAGAAACCCACAAATTCAAAGTCGTCCTTCTTGAAATCCACGAACTTAGTCTTATTCATTGCAATTTCCAGTCCAAGATTTTCAATTACCTTCTTCGCAATTTCTCCCGCTTTCCTTATTTCTTCATCTGTCTTGGCAAAAAGCAGAAAATCGTCGCAGTATCTTACAAACTTTATTCCTTCCTTTTCTAATTCCCAGTCTAGTTCATTCAGATATGCATTCGCTAATAGTGGAGAAATCACACCGCCTTGCATTGTTCCAGAGGTGCTTTCCATAAACTTTCCTTCTTCCATATATCCCGATTTCAACCATGCCCATATCATATCCAACACAGTGCCATCAGCTATATATTTCGTCAGTACCTTCATCAGCTTCTTATGTGGTATGTTATCGAAAAATCCCTTGATATCACAATCATAGATGTGATTATATCCATACTCTACGTACCAAAGAATTATCTGCATTACCCTTTCAATTCCTCTGTCTGGTCGATAGCCACAGGAACATTTGTGAAATATACCATCCTCGAATTTCGGACTTAATACATTCACGACACTCTGTTGAACTATCCTATCTTTAATTACTGGTATTCCAAGCGGTCTTTTATCTCCATTCTTCTTCGGTATGTACACTCTTTTTACTGGTGTTGACTTGTATTCCTTATTTCTAAGCTCTTGCAGTAGTTGAAGTATTTTCTTATCCTCTTCTGCTTTAAAGGTTTCTATGGTTTCCATATCTACACCGCCACATCCTTTGTTCGCTTCTACCTGTTTCCAAGCCGACATTAGTTTTCGGTCGAATAAAATCTGTCCATAAATACTATGCCATTTCATTTTTAATTCATCGTTCATTACTATCCTTATCCTCCTTATGTTCCTCTGGTTCGTTGTTGCCGAAGCATCGTCACCATTATCATAACTATAAGTTCTTGACTTGGGCTACAAAGGTTAACCCCCTTCCATTCTTCATGCGTTTGGTCACATGATTACTTCTGTACTATTGGGCTATCTGACTCCCTCACATGCCAAGGTAACTTCGAATACTCTTATATACCTAAGCCCTTTCGGTAAATGTAAGGGTCTCACTGGGTCATCGCACCTTCCCTTTTAACATACCAAGCACCTTCACATGACAACCTCCATTTACTCGACTGGTTCTTCTGGGTAAATGATTTAGATTTCCCGACATTTCGCACGGTCATCAACTTGCCCTGCCGCAACATGTGCTTCACTTTTCGTTTCGGTCTGCTAAACCGTCTACGGGTCTCTCGACTTTCCGCATCTCCTTCAGACACCACCTTACGATAATGCCCTAGATTAGACTTCCCGATTTGCACCAGTGCTCACGGGTGGAGATTTTCACTCCAGAGAAATCTTGCTTTCGGAACTCTTGATTCGTTATTGCATCCGCATCGTAATCGCTGTTCCTAATATACAAAATAGTCCTAACCGAAGTCAGGACTGGTGCGACTGCCAGTCGCACAAAATGCCAATGACATTATCATTGGCATCTATCATATGATTTCATTTCAAATGACCCAGTTTCTCCTCTAAAAAATCAAATATTTTATTATAATATACCTCAATTGTCTTCGTATCTGCATTATATATTTCATGTTTGGAAGTCGGCATTACAACCAATTGTGTGTCTTCTGATTTTTGCGCAAACCGTATCTGTCCCTCAGGCTTTACTGTTGTATCGCAGCCTGCTTGAAATAGCAGAATCGGTCTCTTAACCAGATATGCCTGTCTTTGTAATCTATTCACCGCCTCCATGCTTGCCAAGGTCCATGCATAGGTTCCTCCGTAAGTCTGGTATTTGATATTATGTAGCCTTTTTGCAAACATATAGTCATATCTCGCTTTTGAGCTGCAACTACTGGTTTCAAAAACAGGAATACAATCAAATCCTCTATGACCAAGCACATATTCGTCATCGGCTCGGGTTACTTTCTTATAGGAAAGTATAAGCCAAATCAGAAATTTAGGCACCACACTAAAATTTATTTTCAGCATTGGAGATGATAGAATTGTACAACAAAAAACCTCCGGAAATCGTTCCAGATATAATGCCGCTATGGCTCCACCCATAGAATGCGCGTATAAAACCATTCTCTTTGACAGACTGCTCTTCCTCACTATTTTGGTGATAAAGTTATGAAGGTCAAGTACGTATTCGCTGTAAGAATGCACATGCACTTTACTCCCGTCCTCCACCGAACGTCCCGAATATCCATGACCACGATAATCAAAAAGGAAAACCGAATATCCCTCCTGATAGAAATAATAGACTACTTCTTCAAACTTTGCTGTAAATTCACAAAAACCATGTGATATTACAATTGCTGCTTTTTCCTGCGGATTGAGAAAATACTCATAAAAAATCTCCGTATCATCAAAGCTGTGAAAATAGCCGGTCTTTCTGCTAGAATCCAATACCGGACTTACTTCGCTCATCATCTTATCCGCAAAATCATCCTCAGCCAAAAATACTCTACCCTTATTTAATTTAATATTTTCTCCTTGCATATTCATCCACAACCTTACGCGCTATATCCGGATAATTTGTAATTATCGCATCAATTTCATTTTCACAGAGCATATTCAATTCTTCTGCATTATTTACAGTCCACACGCGAACGTCAATCCCTCTCCTTTTGCAATCCTTGATAAAATCCGGATATTGCAGATTATAGAAGGCGGGATGTAATGCTTCCACATGATGCTTTGCTGCATATTCCGGCATATCCAGATATCCATCTTCATATAAAAAGCCGGTTTGTACACTAGTGTCCAATGCTTTCAGTTTCATGATAGAATAGTGATTAAAAGAGGAGTAGATTACTCGCTCACGAAGACCCATCTTCTGCGTCAATTCCATAACCTTCTCTTCCAGCTTCTCATAAAAAACAATTCCATTCTTTAATTCCACATTAACAGTCAAACCCGTATCCTTCAAGAGTAAATATATCTCCTCTAACGTAGGTATGCCACATTTTCCAAGTTCAGGATGCTTCTTGTTGAAATTGAATTTGGAGAGGTCTTTCAAGGTATAGTCTTTCACATATCCGATTCCATCACTTACTCGATTTATCGTTTCGTCATGAATGATTACAAGCTGACCATCCTTGGTCATCTGTACATCAAGCTCAACTCCATCCGCTCCCATATCAAGCGCTATTTGAAATGCCTTTAAGGTGTTCTCCGGCGCATACCCGGAGGCTCCCCGATGTGCCCATACAAGCGTCTTTTTCATATGTCGATCCCTCTTCTTACTTTACGAAAATTTCATTCAAAGGTCTGCCGTCACAACTATAAAAATCTATTCCCAATATTTTTGCCATTGTAGGGGCGATATCCACCATTTCAACATCTCCCAACTGATATTCCTTTTTAATGTTATCTCCGGAAATAATCAATATGCATTTATAATCTGCCTTATCCGGTGAGTAACCATGTGTTGCGTGTGTTAATCCTTGCTCTTCCAAATCTAAAATGTACGGATGCTCGAGACTATCCTCGAAGTAATAACCACGCTTGGCCTCCAGCATGTACGAAACAGATGGATCCATGTGAAAATCTTCCAACTCTCTTCCGGTGTATATACTTTCAATCCCGTAGCCGTCATCCTTCATAGCCTTTTTAAGAACAGCTGTTGCCAACATTTCGGCTTCTTCATCGTCTTGTCTTATATGAAGGTAAGCTGCTCCACCGGCACTCTGCACATATGCTCTCCATTTTAATTCACCGTTTTCTTCATAGATAAGGCCTTTTTCTTTCAATAAATTATTCAACCTTATCTTGTATCTAACATTAATCTGCCCATGGTCACCAATAACAAGAAAAATGGTATCCTGCGTAATACCCGCTTCCTCGACCGCCTTACGTATATCACCCAGTCTTTTGTCCATACTTATTATCGCACGGTTTACTTCCTCGCTGTCTGTTCCATATGCATGCTTAGCGTCATCAAGGTCGATCAGATGTACCATAAGAAGATTAGGCTTTTTTCTTTTTATCGTATCTACGGCACACATCGTCGTAAAGTCATCCAAATAGGGCTGTTCGATACCTCTTCGGAATCGTCCGAATTTCATTTCCATTCCCATGCTATAGATTGGGCTGCCATTTATTAATATCTTAAGTGCCTGATTTTCATTATTGATCGCTCTTATTTCAGGTATATTATATGTTATGGAAGCTTTCCCGGTAACCGGCCATAAAATCCCGGCTGTTTTCATCCCATGTTCTTTCACTGCATCATAAATTGTCGGTACCTTTATATCTTTCTTATACCAATACCAGCGTTGTTCCTTTTCTCTGACAAATGGTTGAAAAGGATTATTATGAAAGATACCGTGTTTATCCGGATAGACACCGGTTACCATTGTGGTATGTGCCACATAAGTGAGTGAGGGATAAACACTTTTTAATTTAGTGCTGAAAGCTCCATTTTTTATTAATTTTGACAGGTTAGGAAGTCCGCTTGCCATCTCCCAGTTATCTTCTGAAAAAGCATCGTATGAGATAACAACCAAATGCTTTGCTTTTCCTGCCTCTTTCTTCATATATTCACTCCTAGCTATTAGCGTTAATATACTTTTCCTTAGGTAATGTAATAAAGATAGCAAATCCGATTACAAAAAGAGGAATAATCGATAGAATACTATATTTGGCATTGCCTGTCAGCGTCGTTGTCAATGACATAACGAACGTGCCAATGATAGCTGAGAACTTACCAAAAATATTATAAAATCCAAAAAACTCATTCGATTTTTCCTTGGGAATCAGCTTTGCAAAATAGGATCTGCTGAGTGCCTGTATTCCTCCCTGCGCGGAGCCAATCATCGCTCCCAGAATAAATATGTGCCAAACCGAGGATATAAAATATGCAGCAATACAGGATAGAATATATGTAATAATAGCAACAATAATCATAGCTCTGGCTGAATACTTTTTCGCCAGAGTTCCATAAAGGATTGCACAGGGAAATGCAATAACCTGGATGATTAATAAGATTCCCAACAGCATAAAAGTATCGAGCGAATCTTTACCTAAAACTGAGGTAGCATAGGGTACTACCATTTTAATAATAGTATCCACTCCATCAATGTAAAAAAAGTATCCCAATAAGAAAATGAATACAATCTTGTGCTGTCTGATATTACTAAAGGTATTTGCTAACCTTTTAAAACTGTTGAAAACCGGGCGTGGTTCCGGTTCAATATAATGCCTCTGTTTTACATCCCGAATGAGTGGTATCGTCAGAAGCCCCCACCAAAGTGCGGTTATGATAAACCCAATCTGATAACCGATGGCCTTATCCATTCCCATGAAAAATATCAGTGCAAGGCTGATACCAAAAGGTATGACGCTGCAAATATATCCAAATGCAAAGCCTGTTGTAGAAACCTTATCCATCCGTTCATCACTTGTAACATCAACAATAAACGCATCATAAAAAATATTAGCACCTGCAAAACCTATGGCTGACAGGATAAAAAACAGAATCAATAATTGCCATTGTCCACTGGAAGGTGATACAAATGCAAGTGCAAATGTAGCTACCACGCCAAGGATAGCAAAGAAAATAAAGAAGCGTTTTTTCTTATCCTTATAATCAGCTATTGTTCCCAGAATCGGACTTAATATTGCAATCAAAATACTCGCTATCGAATTAAAATACCCCAGATCCATGCTGCTGTTTACATTATCAAACATGCCAAATACAATTGGCAATAGAGCCGTTGTAACAGCCATAGAATATGCTGAATTACCGCAATCATATAATACCCATGATCTTTCCTCTTTACTTAATTTCATAAACAGTTCCCCCTCTAATGATTCGTTATTGCTATTATATCATATAGTTTGGGATGACAAGTAAAATTAATGTAAAATTTCCAAAATTAATGCAAGTTTTCTAAAGAGTTTTTGGGTCAAGGATTTGCTTTCATTTGTTATAAATCTTTCATTCACTTTACAGCTTTTCTTTTCGTATTAAAAGGAACTGCGATAAATCCGAAAGCAGCTATTATTCCTGTGATCAGATAGCATTTATTATATACTTTATTGCCTTCATCCTGTTTAATCTTAAAGGCGTCGTCCATAATTTGATAAATTTCCTCTTTCTGCTTATTGAGATTATCAGCAACAGCCACTTTCTTATTCGCAGGAATGGTAGCCATGATTTCTATTGTCTGCTGCTCCATCAATTTATCAATCCCATTTTTTGAAAAGGATGCACTATCGGATGCGTTCGATTTACTGACCATATCTGCTATCATATCTTTTTCATTTTGTTCCAGAACAGTGCTGTCATTGACCCTCTCCATAATTTGTTTCTTTGCATCAGTGGTCGCGGTTGTGGTAAACTGGCTGCTCAGGGTCGCAACCAATGCTATTGCAATGCATGCTGTCAATTGTCTTAGGCTATTCAATAGACCGGAAGCCATGTTGTTTTTGTCTTCCGCTATCTCATCAAACGCACTTTGGTATAAAGGAGTCGTTGCCCCTAATCCAAGTCCTAAAACAATAAAGGCACAATAAATCAATTTGAGATAATTCGAACTGTTCATGAAGACAAACATGAAATTTGCTAGGCATGCAAAAGTAATTGCAAGGAAAGAGACAACTCGTGACGATGTTATTTTAGCTAAAATGCCAAAAATCGGAGCTGTACAAAAAGCTACTGCACTGACAATTCCAAGCATAAGCCCTGATTTTAGGACACTGTAACCTAATTTGCTTTCGAGATAAAAATTCATGAGATATGATACGGGCATATAAGCGAAAAATATGATGGCTATCAGAATAATCGATGAAGTATATGTTCTCACCTTAAATAAATTAATATCAATCATCGGGTTTTTGATCTTTCTCTCAAATAATACAAAGACGGTTAACGAAACAACTGCGCAAACGATTAGCAGAATAATCATCACGCTTCCCCAACCATAATCATTTCCCTTTATCAACGTAAAAACCGCAGTGCTCAACCCAAGAGCAAGTAGAATCGACCCAACAAAATCAACTTTCTTTTCTATGGTCTTATCATAATTTTCCTTTACATAACATCCTCCGAAAATTAACGATATTACAACAAACGGGGTGTTCACATAAAATATAGCCTTGAATCCGAAGCTTTCATTCAGAATGCCACCGACTACAGGACCGGAAGCCGCCGCGATAGAGATAATCATGCCGACGATGATCGCAAGCTTCCCCATTGCCGCTTTTCCGAACAATTCTATACCCAATGGAATAGCCAATGGAGTTAGTATAGCTGCGCCAACTCCCTGAAGAACTCTGAAGCTAATCATCATACCCAAGGAGGTTGATAATCCACAACATATAGATGAAGCGCCGAAAATGATAAGTCCGATTAAAAACAGTTTTTTTCTGCCGAAAATATCGGCTATTTTTGAGAAATTAATAAGCAACGCTGAAAACGGGATTAGATAAGCAGTACTTACCCAAGATATGCCCGTTATGTCTGTACCGAAGTACTTTGCCATTGTCGGTAACGATACATTTACAATCGTTCCATCTAAAACAGTTAAAAAACATGCAATTGCCAGCGATATAAATGCCAATACCTTTTTACTTCTACTCATAATAATTACCTCCGCTTATAATATGAACCCAATTTCATATTCGCATTATATTACTGCTCACAACAAAAGTCAAGAACATGAAACCAATTTCACATTCTTGACTTTTTGTTTTATTTTGTTATAATATAATTTAAGGTAGGTGATATTTATGGAGCGAAAGGCCCGCATACCAATGCAACGGCGCGCTGTGGAAAAAGCCGATAAAATTATAGACGCAGCTTTTATTCTCTTCAATGAAAAAGGATATTATAATACAACGACTGCAGACATAGCCAATAAGGCTCAGGTTGCTACCGGATCTGTCTATGCCTATTTTGAGGACAAGAAAGACATATATATTCAGGTTCTCAAAAGGATTCATGAAAAGTTTGCAAACCCTACAAGAGATTTCTGGACAAAAAATAAGATTTCTCTGAACAATGCTGATGAAGCAAAGGAATTATTTAATTTATTTTTGAAGTTGATGCTTGAATATCATAATTTTTCAAAAATGTTTCATGATGAAATGGAAGCCCTAAAGCGATTGGATGAAGAAATCAAAAGTGAATGTTCGATACTTGATGTAGCTAGATTGCAAATCACGAAAGACGTATTCGGTATCATCTCAATACCGTTTAAAAGTGAAAAAGATTCGCAACTATTCTTACATTACTCGACATTTTTAATTGATGATTTATGCCATACGATTCTTTATGATCAAACGACAGAAAACATAGATTTATATATGGATCGTTGCTCTCATATGCTGTACTCGCTGCTTGAGGAGTCTGTTGACTTATCAAAATGGACCAAAGGTCACCTACCTACATAGGTAAAATCAATTGCCAGGTTACCCCATACTTATCTTCTATCGAACCGTACATGGGGCTGAAAAATTGAGGTCCAAGTTCTACAATGATCTTTCCACCCTCTTTGAGCTTTTCAAATACTCGACCTACCTCATCTGATGTTTGAAAGAACACATTTAAACAGTACCTGTTACTGTTAATGACTTCATCCTCGGTGTCACTTAAATTGATCGATGAACCACAGAAGGTCAGACTTGAATGCATAACACGTCCTTTTGGTGGCTTCATAATCCGGGAAATATCAGCTGTTCATATTCATTTTTCTCCTCGAATTTGTGAAGGTAATCAAAACATTTTTCTACACCGAATAAAATATTATTTGATTCACATACTTTCTTCGCCAGATTCATTAGTTTTTCGTTGTCATTACTGATTACTTCGTAGGAGTTGCCGTATTTTGCTATGTATTTCGCTTTCATCCCCGGAAAATGTTCGTCCAGCTTTTTATAAAAGTACTCCCTATTTCCTTCTCTAAGCGTTAGTCCCATTGAAAAGCAAATAATGCCATGTACTTTTGCCTCTACACAATAACCAAGAATGCCACTGATATTTTCTTGCGTATCATTGATAAACGGTAAAATTGGACTTAGCCATACTACCGTCGGAATCCCATTATCACGCATAATCTTTAACACTTCAAACCGTTCTTTTGTAGTGCTTACATTTGGCTCAATAATTTTACACAAATCCTCATCATATGTGGTAAGTGTCATCTGAACTACACATTTTGTCTTTTCATTTATTTTTTTCAATATATCCAGATGATTTAAAATTCTTGCTGATTTCGTGTGTATGCTAAGTCCGAATCCATAATCCCTGATTAGCTCGATACATTTTCTGGTGTTCCCCAGTTTTTCTTCCAAATGAATATATGGATCGCACATAGCTCCGGTGCCTATCATACATTTTCTTCGTTTTCTACGTAATGCATCCTCCAATAATTCGTGTGCATTCATCTTAACTTCAATATCTTCAAAATCATGATTTATCTGATAACATCTGCTTCTGGAATCACAATAAATACACCCATGTGTACAACCACGATATATGTTCATCCCGTTTTGTGAAGACAGAATACCTTTTACCTTAACTTCATGCATACTAGCTCCTATGTTTCAGTGCTGCAGTCCGGTGTTTCCTGCAATCAACTTCGAGAATGAAAGCTTCGATATTCTTGTATTATACCTTCTGAACACGAATAGCCATATAAGAATTGCCGCCTGTGATAATTCGAAAATGTCCCTGGTACATTCCCTGAGGAACGATTGTCATATTCCAGGTATCGATTAAATCAACCTTGAATTTGGTGTCGTCATCAAAATAGAGATCCCTGTACAAAGGACGCAAGAAGGTGAAATAGAACAGATAATAATCCTTTACCTGCTTATCTTTATCCTCTTCACGGTCTATTGTAGCTGTAACAGCATCCCAGTAAGAAGGAATTACCTTCAGACCGTAGCCACCTGGAATTTCTGATAGAATCTTATGGAGGAAGGCTATTCGCTCGGGACTATCACCCTGCAATGTACCACCATGTGACCACCAGAGAATAGCCTGATCCACGGTATCGTCCACCGATTGTAGAAGTGTCTCACCATGTCCCGCATATCCGCCTCTCATGGAAGCTTCCCAGAAACGTCGAGTCAGCTCTTCCCCAGAAATATTTCCCCAACCCAAATTAAGATTTCCTTCATAAAGAATTTCATCCCATACGACAGGCTTTTGATATTTCAGCATTAACTCATCCGTATACTCTACTGCTTTATATCTGTCCGTTCCCTGACAGCTACAGTGCGTAACCCAGGTCTTTGAGAAATCGTAGTAATGCGGGCCGTTATGAATAGAACGAAGTCTAGCATAGCTATCGTTTTCACATATTACGGCAGCGATTCGCTCCCAATCTTCGATCGTCTTAGTTTTCACATAATCATATTCATTTGCAAGTGACCACCATACATTACGGTAAGCGGAATATCTGGCTACCATATATTTAACATACCGGTCATCATTTTCTGCTCCCATTCCATCAAAGCCCCAGCGGTCATAGGGATGAAACAGGATAATATCAGCTTCAATTCCCATCTCCATCAATTGACGGATACGGGTGTCAAATCTATGAAAATGCTCTGGATTAAGCTTTGTAAAGTCCCAATGATTCGAACTCTTATCCTCCATGTAAGCATTCATTGTATTTCTATTTAGTCCAGCATTATCACAGGGTGTCCCCTCATAAGGAAAGGTGATCGGATCAGCGTAGTTATAGTCATAATGCTTGGGGAATATACAGAATCTGATCTTATTAAAAGCATGATCTGCAAGAGTCTTTAAGGTCTGCTCCTGTCTCTCCTCCGATTGATGAACCCAGGCATAGCAGGTAGTCCCTACGGAGTAATAGGGAGCTCCATCCGCATACCTGAAATGATAGGTGTCAGACACCTGAACATAACCATGATTATCTGTCGTTGGCTTAATTGATTTAAACTCTCCCTGATAGGACTGTTTTGAAAAACTTCCGCTAATATTAAATGTATAATCACCTTCAAAATCCGGCATAAACCTTACAACATATTCACCATTACCGTCATAAAAACCGTTTACCTTCTTGGTCTCGTTCGTTCCCGAAAATATTGCTATTATATCGTAATCAGTAAACGGATTACCCTCAGTTTTACCGGGTACACTTACCTCAAATATTCCCCATTTTTCTACTTGTCTTTCATAGATGCATTTGTACATTTTTCATCCTCCGATAGTTTCTTTTTAACCTTTCCAAGGAAGAGAGGGCATAGGAGCCCCGGTCTCTAAGAATGTCTTCAGTCCGCATAGAATGAACGTCCAACCCGCTGCCGCCTGTTGGAATTTTGCATTTCAACATCCATATCATGCGGGATTGTCAATTTCGTCATCGGTCCCATTTCTTGTAATTCAAACACAACTGTTGTCGTCTTTGAAGCATCTTCTTCGGGCGTTTTCCAGGTATAAGAAAGACGCTTATTTAGTTGAAATTCAATAATTTCTCCATTTACTTCTTCTTTACCTTCCGGTGTAATAACTGTTACCGGTGATCCTACGTCTGAGTAGTGTTTTCTAAGCTGTCTTTCCATTCATACAGACCCTGTATTTGTTTTTCATCAAATTTACTCATCCAACGTGAATAAATAAGCCTTAATGGCACAGGATTAAGATAATGTAACTTCTCTTTCCCCTTCCATACCGGTATTACCAAATTAGCTTCTTCTAAAATTTTTAAATGCTTTGTTACAGCCTGCCTAGACATCTTTAAATTAGAACTGAGTTCTGTAAGAGATTGGCCATTTCTTTCGTATAATAGATCCATTAGATATCTACGTGATTTTTCTCCTAATGCATGAAATATTTTATCCATGCCTATATATTAGCAACCTTTTGGTTGCATGTCAAATACTTTTTAATTATCATTAAATTCCCCATTTTTTTGCCCGGTTATTCGCACCTTTATTATTTCGTAAACTACCAGTCCATTACAGAACCGTCAAGTCCTCTAAGCCTCATGTTTATGGGCGGTTTGAAATTTTCTGTAGCAGCAATAATTTCCTCTTCGTTCACCTCAATACCCAGTCCCGGCCCCTTGGGCGGTAATGCATATCCATTTTCGAACTCAGGAAATGACTTAACAAACCTATCCGTCATTCTGTTCTCCGGATTCACAAAAGCAGCCTCTACCACCGCTACATTACTAATAGCAAAGGCAGCATGCATCGTAGCCGCATAAGCCAACGGACCCTGTGTATTATGTGGAACAAGGTTGATGTAAAAAGTTTCAGCTAATGCAGCGATCTTTTTCATCTCGGTAATTCCACCACAATGACAGATATCCGGTCTTATATAATCTACATAATTATTAACGATCAATTCTCTGAAATCCCATTTATTATGAGCTCTTTCTCCAATTGCTAACGGCAGAGTCGTATGGCTCCGCACCAGTGCCATCGCCTGTGGATTCTCATGGCGAATGGGATCCTCAATAAAAAACGGATTAAACTTTTCCGCACCCTTTGCCAGCTTGATTGCCCATTCAGGGTCATACCTTCCGTGACACTCCACAATAATATCCACTTCATCACCGACTGCGGCTCTGATTGCCTCCAGGTATTCCAACTGCTGCTTCACACCCAATGCATGGTCATGCAGACTTTGCGCATCATAATCATGGAAACCTCTGAAGCGGATCATATTGACTCCGGTATCTGCCAGTTTTTTTGCCTTCTTCGCAATCTCTTCCGCTGAACGGCCTGCTACATGCCCATATAACCGAACTCTGTCCCTGACTAATCCTCCCAGGAGCTGATAAACAGGTACATTCAGGTATTTGCCCTTAATATCCCATAGTGCCATGTCAATGCCGCTCATAGCAGCACTATGCACCGGCCCGCCGCGCATGAACATATCTCTAAAAAGTGATTGCCATATATATTCGATCCGTTGTGGATCTTCC
>WSSedL1CaDRAFT_10001478_pt1 | contig 13626 bp, 11 predicted proteins | sample WetSurSL1Cattail_FD_9464 | JGI IMG/M metagenome (IMG submission 9464)
GGGGGGGGGGGGGCTTGGGGCAGGCTCGGGCTGGTCTTTTCCGCACCCCCTGATATAATTTACTGCTTTGAGTCTGGACGGATATAACGCATAACGAATCAAAGGGTTGCAGTTCTCCAATCCGGATTTCGGAAGGGAGATTAGTAAAAATAACGGCATAAGGCATCGGTAGAGCAATGAAGATCAATGTCGAACGGGGCGCATTCTTGAAGGCGCTCGGCCATGTCCAAAGCGTCGTCGAACGGCGCAACACCATCCCGATTTTGTCGAATGTGATGATCGAGGCAGCCAAGGGCGCGCTCAAGCTGACCGCCACCGATCTCGACATCGAGATCGTCGAGACCATTCCGGCCGACGTGATCAAGCCGGGCGCGGTCACCGCGCCGGCCCACATCTTCTACGACATCGTGCGCAAACTGCCGGAAGGATCGCAGGTCCAGGCCGAACTGTCGAACGACGGCGGCCGTCTGGCGGTTTCCGCCGGGATGGTGCGTTTCGAACTGGCCTGTCTGCCCAAGGAAGATTTCCCCCAGATGGCGGCCGGGGCGCTTCCCCATCGCTTCCGTTTGCCGGTCGACGATCTCAAGCGGCTGATCGACAAGACGCGTTTCGCCATTTCGACCGAAGAAACCCGGTTCTATCTCAACGGCATCTACGTCCACGCCGCCACGGACGGCAAGGGGCCGATGCTCCGCACGGTGGCGACCGACGGGCATCGCCTCGCCCGCTACGAGTTCGAGCTGCCCGACGGCGCCGCCGATATGCCCGGCGTAATCGTGCCGCGCAAGACGGTGGGCGAGCTCCTGCGTCTGCTGGACGACTGCGAAGATACCGTCGAAGTTTCGTTGTCCGACACCAAGATTCAGTTTGCCCTCGGCGGGGTCGACCTCACCTCCAAGCTGATCGACGGCACCTTCCCCGATTATCAGCGGGTCATCCCGTCCGGCAACGACAAGGCGCTGATCCTGGATACCAAGGAATTCGGCGCGGCGGTCGACCGGGTGTCCACCATCTCGGCCGACAAAACCCGCGCGGTGAAGCTGGCGGTTTCCAAGGACAAGCTGACGCTCTCGGTGGTCAACCCGGAATCCGGCACCGCCACCGAGGAACTCGCCGCCACCTACAGCGCACCGGCGCTCGAGATCGGCTTCAACGCCCGCTACCTGATCGACATCACCAGCCAGATTCAGGGCAAATCGGTGCGCTTTTTGTTGTCGGACTCCGGCTCGCCGACAGTGATCGAGGACGAAGAAGACCCGCGTACGCTTTACGTCCTGATGCCGATGCGGGTCTAGCGTTGGAAAACCGCCGTCTTGCAGAAGATACGCCTGCACCCGCGGCGACGACGGCGCCCGTGCGTCTGGCCGTCACGCATTTGCGGCTGACCGATTTCCGCTCCTATGCCGAGGCCGAGTTAACGATAAGCGGCCGGCCGGTGGTGCTGTGTGGCCCCAACGGCGCAGGAAAAACCAATGTGCTGGACGCTCTCTCGCTGCTGGCGCCCGGCCGAGGCTTGCGCGGGGCCAAGCTTTCCGAACACGTCCGCCGGGGACCGCGGGGGTGCATCCAAGAAAAGGATGCACGGCAGATACATATTCCTAGCGATGCCCTGTGGGCGGTATCGGCCACGGTGACGCGCGAAGGCGAGGATTACGAGATCGGCACCGGCCTGACGTTGGGGCCGAACGGCGGAGCCAAAGACAGCGGACGCCGGCAGGTGCGCTTGGGCGGCGCACCGGCGCAAAGTTCGGCCGACCTCGGCGAGATCGTCCAGATGGCATGGCTGACGCCGGCGATGGACCGGCTGTTCACCGAGGGCGCCAGCGGCCGGCGGCGGTTTCTCGACCGGCTGACCGTCGGCTTCGATCCCGGCCATGCCCGAACGGCTTCGCGCTACGAGGTTGCCATGCGCGAACGGGCGCGGCTGCTGAAATACGGCCCGCGCGACCCGTCCTGGCTCGACGGATTGGAGGCCGAAATGGCCGAGACGGGACTGGCGGTAGCGGCGGCGCGCGCGAGCACCGTGGCGCGGCTCAACGCCATGCTGACCAAGCGCGGAGAGGCCGGCGCCTTCCCATCCGCCCATCTGGCGCTCGACGGCGAGACGGACGCCTTGCTGGCCGAGCGCGGAACCGACTACCCCGCTGCGGCGCGCGACCGGTTGAGAGCCGCCAGAATTCGCGACGCCGAAGCCGGGCGCACCGCGTTCGGGCCGCATCTGTCCGACCTGGCGGTGCGCCACATGGTTAAGCGCGCCGACGCTAAGCAATGCTCGACCGGTGAGCAGAAGGCGCTGCTGATCGCCATCGTGCTGGCCGATGCCTGGGAAATGGCCGAAAGCGCCGGCCGGCCGGCCCCGATCCTGCTGCTGGACGAGATTGCGGCGCACCTTGACGCGATGCGGCGCGCCGCATTGTTCGACGAAATCCTGAAACTGGGCGCGCAAGCCTGGATTACCGGCACCGATATGACGCTGTTCGACGATCTCTTGGCGCGGGCCGACGTTTATGGTGTAGAAAACAGCCGTCTCAAGCTTCAGAGTGCATCATGATCTCCTGGCACGCCTTTTTGGTATATTGCACCGCCTATGCGATCGTCATCGCTCTGCCCGGCCCCGGCGTGATCGCCATCGTCGCCCGCGCCTTGGGCAGCGGCTTCAAATCCGCCGTTCCCGCCGCGGTCGGCACCGCACTCGGCGATTGGACCTATATGACGCTGTCGGTGTTCGGCCTTGCCATGCTGGCCCAAGCGATGGGCGGGCTGTTTCTGATCGTCAAGCTTTTGGGCGCAGGCTATCTGATCTATCTCGGCTGGCGCTACTGGACGCAAGACGTCGCGGAATTGACCGAAATCGTGCCGGAAACCGCCGGCCGCAGCTTCACCGCGCAGTTGCTGGTGACCTTGGGCAACCCCAAGGCAATGGCGTTCTTTCTCGCCGCCCTGCCCGCCGTCATCGACGTGGGCAGCGTGGGGGCGATCGGCTTTCTCCAGCTTACGCTGGCAACCGCGGTGCTGATCCCGTCGATCATGCTGACCTATGCCGCGCTGGCGGCCAGGGTGCGCAAGGTTCTCGCCAGCCGCAAGGCGCGCATCCGACTCAACAAGGGCGCCGGCGTCATCATGGTCGGCGCCGGCATCGGCGTGGCGGCCACTTAAGTCAGGATAAAAAACATGAGCGAAGCGGCCGATCGGGAATCTCAGGAATACGGTGCCGACAGCATCAAGGTGCTGAAGGGCCTCGACGCCGTGCGCAAGCGCCCCGGCATGTACATCGGCGATACCGACGACGGTTCGGGCCTGCATCACATGGTCTACGAGGTGGTGGACAACGCCATCGACGAGGCCTTGGGCGGCTTTGCCGACCGCGTCGATGTGGTGCTCAATCCCGACGGTTCGTGCACGGTGCGCGACAACGGCCGCGGCATTCCCACCGATCTGCACCCCGAAGAAGGGGTTTCGGCGGCGGAAGTCATCATGACCCAGCTCCACGCCGGCGGCAAATTCGAGCAGAACGCCTACAAGGTGTCCGGCGGCCTGCACGGGGTCGGCGTGTCGGTGGTCAATGCGCTGTCGGAATGGCTGGATTTGCGCATCTGGCGCGAGGGCAAGGAACATTACATGCGCTTCGCCCACGGCGACGCGGTGGCGCCGCTCAAAATGGTGAGCGAAACGGTGGACGGCAAGCGCGGCACCGAAGTGACCTTCCTGCCCAGCTCCGAAACCTTCACCAAAACCGAATTCGACTTCGCCACCCTGGAGCATCGCCTGCGCGAACTCGCCTTCCTCAACTCCGGCGTGGTCATCCATTTCACCGACAAGCGCGGGGTCGAACCTAAGGAAATCAAGCTGCATTACGTCGGCGGGCTGGAGCAGTTCGTGCGCTATCTCGACCGCACCAAGAATTCGCTGATCCCGGCGCCGGTGTTCATGAGCGGGATGCGGGACGGCACCACCGTCGAAGCGGCGATCACCTGGAACGACAGCTACCACGAGAACATGCTGTGCTTCACCAACAACATTCCGCAGCGCGACGGCGGCACCCATCTCGCCGGCTTCCGCGCCGCGCTGACCCGGGTGGTGACCAAATACGCCGGCGAGATGGCCGGCAAGAAAGACAAGATCGACCTTTCGGGCGACGATTGCCGCGAAGGGCTGACTTGCGTGCTTTCGGTCAAGGTGCCGGACCCCAAATTCTCGTCGCAGACCAAGGACAAGCTGGTGTCCTCGGAAGTGCGCCCGATAGTAGAGAGCATCGTCACCGAAAAGCTCGGCCGCTGGTTCGAGGAGCATCCGGCAGAGGCCAAGACCGTGGTCGGCAAGGTGGTCGAGGCGGCGGTGGCGCGCGAAGCGGCGCGCAAGGCCCGCGAGCTGACGCGGCGCAAGGGCGCGCTGGACGGCGCATCGCTTCCCGGCAAGCTGGCCGACTGCCAGGAGCGCGATCCGACCAAATGCGAGTTGTTCCTGGTCGAGGGCGACAGCGCCGGCGGCAGCGCCAAGCAGGGCCGCCATCGCGCCAATCAGGCGGTGCTGCCGTTGCGCGGCAAGATCCTCAACGTCGAACGCGCGCGCTTCGACAAGATGCTGGGCAGTCAGGAGATCGCCACCATGATCACCGCGCTCGGCACCGGCATCGGCCGCGAGGAATTCAACCCCGACAAGCTGCGCTATCACAAGATCATCATCATGACCGACGCCGACGTCGACGGCGCCCATATCCGCACTCTGCTGTTGACGTTCTTCTATCGCCAGATGCCCGATCTGATCGAGCGCGGCCACGTCTATATCGCCCAGCCGCCGCTCTACAAGGCGACGCGCGGCAAGTCCGAGCGTTACCTCAAGGACGAAAAGGAACTCGAGGATTATCTGGTCGAGGAAGGTCTTTCGGGCACCTCGTTCACGCTTTACACCGGGGAAGTTCTGATCGGCGCCGACCTCGCCGCGCTGGTGGGAAAGGCGCGCGCCGTGACGCACGCGCTGAGCGGCTTTCCCCTGCACTATCCGCGTTTTCTGCTGGAACAGGCGGCGATCGCCGGTGCGTTCAGCCCCGACGTGCTGACCGATTCCGCCAAGGCGCAGGAAGCGGCCGACTATATCGCCCGGCGGCTCGATCTGCTTTCCGACGAAACCGAACGCGGCTGGCACGGCGAGCCGACGCCCGACGGCGGCCTCAAATTCTGGCGCGAGGTGCGCGGCGTGCGCGAATCGGTGGCGATCGACGGCACCCTGATCGCCTCGACCGATGCGCGCAAACTGAACAAAATGAGCGAGGATTTGCGCGCCGCCTATCTCAAATTCGGCACTTTGACGCGGAAGGACGACACCAAGGAAATCCGCTCGCCCAGCGATCTTCTGGGGGCCGTCCTCGATTGGGGCCGCAAGGGGCTGGCGCTTCAGCGCTACAAGGGGCTGGGCGAGATGAACGCCTCGCAACTGTGGGAAACCACCATGGACGAAAACGCCCGCACGCTGCTGAAGGTGAAAGTCGATCATGCCGACGAGGCCGACGATTTGTTCACCAAGCTGATGGGCGAGGTGGTCGAACCCCGCCGTGAATTCATTCAGGAAAACGCTATGTACGCGAGCCTGGACGTGTAAAGCGGCACCATGCTCCGACAACGGGCGAAGGGGGCAAAAAGACGGCGGCGCGTCAATTTTCCGCCGTCCCCCGCGACACATCGCTCGTTAAGCCTGGTTGCGCCGCCTCCCCGCCGCATGCTAATGGCAAGTTTTGCGTAAGGTCGGATTCGCCTGCGTATGCATTCTGAAAAAGAATCAACCGGTTAGAAAGGTCGTGCGGCGCAAGCCGCCGCCCGTTTGAGGAACAAAACCGCGTGGCAGAGGCAACAAATCTTTCGGCAATCGCAGAGCGCTATGCGCTCGCCGTATTCGAACTGGCACAGGAAGAAAAATCGGTCGATGCGGTATCGAGCGACTTGACCGCGCTTAATGCGGCACTCGGTGCCAGTGCCGATCTTCACCGTTTCGTCCGCGCCCCGGTATTCGGCCGGGGAGAGCAAATGAAGGGTATGGCGGCGCTTTTGCAGCAGATGGGCGTCGGCAAGCTGGCCACGAAATTCGTGCTGCTCCTGGCCGCCAAGGGGCGGCTGTTCGTGTTGCCCGATGCCATCAAGGCCTTTGAGGCGCTGGTCGCCAAGAGCCACGGCGAGATTGCCGCCGAAGTCACCGCCGCCCGCCCGCTCGCCGCAGCCGAACTATCCGACCTCAAGAAGGCACTAAAGGCCAAGCTGGGGCGCGAACCGCGCCTCGAAGCCAAGGTCGATTCCTCCCTGCTTGGGGGGCTGATCGTCAAGGTCGGCTCGAAAATGATCGATTCCAGTTTGCGCGCCAAGCTCAATGGCTTGCGCGTCGCCATGAAGAGTTAAACCGTACACGTTTCGTACATTTCTAGAAAAGCTTGAAAAGGACGTCACATGAACATCCAACCGGCCGAAATTTCCGCCATTCTCAAGCGCGAAATCCAGAACTTCGGTGCCGAAGCCGAGGTGAGCGAAGTCGGCCAAGTGCTGTCGGTGGGCGACGGCATCGCCCGCGTTTACGGTCTCGACAACGTACAGGCCGGCGAGATGGTCGAGTTCCCCGGCGGCATCAAGGGCATGGCCCTTAACCTCGAAGCCGACAACGTCGGCGTGGTGATCTTCGGGTCCGACACCACCATCAAGGAAGGCGATACGGTAAAGCGCACCGGCGCCATCGTCGACGTTCCGGTCGGCAAAGGCGTGCTTGGCCGCGTGATCGATCCCTTGGGCAACGCGATGGACGGCAAGGGAGCCATTCCCTCCACCGAGAAGCGTCTGGTCGACGTCAAGGCCCCCGGCATCATTCCGCGCCGTTCGGTGAAGGAACCGATGCAGACCGGCCTCAAGGCGATCGACGCCCTGATCCCGATCGGCCGCGGCCAGCGCGAGCTGATCATCGGCGACCGTCAGACCGGCAAGACCGCCATCGCCATCGACACCATCATCAACCAGAAAAAGATCAACGAGTCGAACGACGAGAAGAAGAAGCTCTACTGCATCTACGTCGCGATCGGGCAGAAGCTTTCGACCGTGGCCCAGATCGTCAAGACCCTCGAAGACGCCGGGGCCATGGACTACACCGTGGTGGTTTCCGCCACCGCGGCCGAGCCGGCACCGCTGCAATACCTCGCCCCGTTCTCGGGCTGCGCCATCGGCGAATGGTTCCGCGACAACGGCATGCATGCCCTGATCATCTATGACGATCTGTCCAAGCAGGCGGTGTCCTATCGCCAGATGTCGCTGTTGCTGCGCCGCCCGCCGGGACGCGAGGCCTATCCGGGCGACGTTTTCTATCTGCATTCCCGTCTTTTGGAACGCGCGGCGAAGATGAACGACGATTACGGCGGCGGCTCGCTGACCGCCCTGCCGGTCATCGAGACCCAGGCCAACGACGTGTCGGCCTACATCCCGACCAACGTGATTTCGATCACCGACGGCCAGATATTCCTCGAAACCGACCTGTTCTATCAGGGCATCCGTCCGGCGGTGAACGTCGGTATTTCGGTTTCCCGCGTGGGTTCGTCGGCCCAGGTGAAGGCGATGAAGCAGGTCGCCGGCTCGATCAAACTGGAACTGGCGCAATACCGCGAAATGGCGGCCTTCGCCCAGTTCGGTTCCGACCTCGACGCCTCGACCCAGCGCCTCTTGAACCGCGGCGCCAAGCTCACCGAACTTCTCAAGCAGCCGCAATATTCGCCGATGCCGGTGGAAGAGGAAGTGGTGTCGATCTATGCCGGCGTGAAGGGCTATCTCGACAAGATGCCGGTCACCAAGGTCGGCGAATTCGAGAAGGGTCTGTTGTCGACGTTCCGCGCCAATCACCAGGACGTGCTCGACGAGATCAAGACCGTCGGCTCGCTGACCGCCGAGATCGAAGCCAAGCTCAAAGCCGTTATCGACGAATACGCAAAAGAGTTCGCCTGATGGCCAGCCTGAAGCTGCTCCGCACCCGCATCGCCTCGGTCACGGCGACGCGCAAGATCACCAAAGCCCAGCAGATGGTGGCGGTGTCGAAGTTGCGCCGCGCCAAGGAAGCCAACGAGGCCGCCCGGCCCTACGCCCAGAAGATGAAGGCGGTGATTTCGGGTATGGCCTCGGGGATGAAGAACAACCCCGGCGCGCCCAAGCTGCTCGCCGGCACCGGTAAGGACGACAATCATCTTCTCGTCGTCTGCACCGCCGATCGCGGCCTGTGCGGCGGCTTCAATTCCAACATCGTCCGTTTTGCCAAGCAGACGATCGAGGAACTGAAGGCGTCGGGCAAGACGGTGTCGATCCTGTGCGTCGGCCGCAAGGGCCGCGACCCGCTCAAGCGCATATACGGCGATCTGATCGTCGACACAGTGGAATTCACCGGCGTGCGCCAGATCGGCTTTGCCAATGCCGACGGTATCGGCAAGCGCCTCCTCGCCATGTTCGAAGACGGCAAATTCGACGTCTGCACTCTGATCTACGCCCGCTTCAAGTCGGTGATGACGCAAACGCCGACCGCGTTGCGGCTGATTCCGGCGGCGATCGAGGATGCCGGCGACGCCAAGGCCGCCGTTTCCTACGAATACGAACCCGACGAAGGCGAGGTTTTGGCCGAACTTCTGCCCAAGAACATCAGCGTGCAGATTTTTAGCGCGCTGCTTGAAAACGTCGCCGGCGAATTCGGCGCCAAGATGTCCGCAATGGACGGCGCCACCCGCAATGCCGGCGAGATGATCGACAAATTGACCCTGCTGTACAACCGTACCCGTCAAAGCAAGATCACCAGCGAACTGATTGAAATCATTTCCGGCGCCGAGGCGCTGTAGGGGTAGCCAAATGGCATACACGACGAAAGCGATATCCCAAGGCGGCCGTGCCGGCAGATCCGGCATCGAGGGCGGCGCGCTGGCCTTGTCGATGTCGTTTCCCAAGGAACTCGGCGGCGACGGCAACGCCCACAATCCCGAACAACTGTTCGCCGTCGGCTACGCCGCCTGTTTCAATCAGGCGGTGATCGCGCTGGCCAAGAAACACGGTCTCGCCCTGGACGCCGCCAATGCCGCCAAGGTCGGCGTGGCGGTGACGCTGAACGCCGGCGACGACGGTTTTTCGCTGGCGGTAGAAATCACCCTCAAAGTCCCCGGCATGGACCGGAGCAAGGAACAAGCCCTGCTCGAAGATGCCCATCAGATGTGCCCCTATTCCAAGGCGACGCGCGGCAACATCCCCGTCGTTTTGACCGCTCTTTAAACGTAAGGAAATCACCCATGAACGCGACGACGAGCAGCAACAAGACCGGTAAGGTGTCCCAGGTCACCGGCGCCGTGGTGGACGTCCAGTTCGAAGGACATCTGCCGCAGATTCTCAATGCGCTGGAAACCGACAATCACGGTCGCCGGCTGGTGCTGGAAGTCGCGCAGCATTTGGGCGAGTCCACCGTGCGCACCATCGCCATGGACACCACCGACGGTCTGGTCCGCGGTCAAGAGGTGAAGGACACCGGAAAGCCGATCGCGGTTCCGGTCGGCGACGGCACCCTCGGGCGCATCATCAACGTCATCGGCGAACCGGTGGACGAAGCCGGCAAGGTCGATGCCGCCGAGTACCGCCCGATTCACGCCGAGGCCCCCTCGTTCACCGAGCAGTCGACCGAGTCGCAAGTGCTGGTCACCGGCATCAAGGTGGTCGATCTTCTCGCCCCCTACTCCCGCGGCGGCAAGATCGGCCTGTTCGGCGGCGCCGGCGTCGGTAAGACGGTGTTCATCCAGGAACTGATCAACAACATCGCCAAGAAGCACGGCGGCTATTCGGTGTTCGCCGGCGTCGGCGAGCGGACCCGCGAGGGCAACGACCTCTATCACGAGATGATCGAGTCCGGCGTCAACAAGGACCCCAAAAAGGGTTCGACCGCCGGTTCCAAATGCTCGCTGGTGTTCGGTCAGATGAACGAACCGCCGGGGGCACGCGCCCGCGTGGCGCTGACCGGGCTGACGGTCGCCGAATATTTCCGCGACCAGGGCCAGGACGTGCTGCTGTTCATCGACAACATTTTCCGCTTCACCCAGGCCGGTTCGGAAGTGTCGGCGCTGCTCGGGCGCATTCCTTCGGCGGTGGGCTATCAGCCGACCCTGGCCACCGACATGGGCACCTTGCAGGAACGCATCACCACCACCTCGAAGGGATCGATCACCTCGGTGCAGGCGATTTACGTGCCGGCCGACGATCTGACCGACCCGGCGCCGGCCACCTCGTTCGCCCATCTGGACGCCACCACGGTGCTGTCTCGTGCCTTGACCGAAATCGGCATCTACCCGGCGGTGGACCCGCTGGATTCGACCTCGCGCATTCTCGATCCGCGCGTCGTCGGTCAGGAGCATTACGACGTCGCCCGCAGGGTGCAGGCGATCCTGCAACGCTACAAGGCCCTGCAGGACATCATCGCCATTTTGGGCATGGACGAGTTGTCGGAAGAGGACAAGGTCGTCGTCGCCCGCGCCCGCAAGATCCAGCGCTTCCTGTCGCAGCCGTTCCATGTCGCCGAAGTGTTCACCGGGTTCCCCGGCGTGTTCGTCGACCTCAAGGACACCGTGCGCAGCTTCAAGGCGCTGATCGAGGGCGAATACGACGATCTGCCCGAAGCGGCGTTCTACATGGTCGGTACCATCGAAGATGCGGTCGCCAAGGCCGAAAAGCTCAAGACGGAAGTGTAAGTCTCTTTACCTCTCACCCTGCTCTCTCCCGTTAAGGGAGAGGGCGGCGGAAGCGAATGAACATGGCTGATAAGATTTCCTTCGATCTGGTTTGTCCCGAACGCCTGCTGTTGTCGGACAACGCCGAAATGGTGGATCTGCCCGGGACCGACGGCGACATGGGCGTGATGGCCGGTCACATGCCATTGATCACCACCTTGCGCCCCGGGTTCATCAAGGTGGCCGGCGGCGAGTCCGGCGAGATTCGGTTCTTCGTCATGAGCGGGTTTGCCGAGATCACCGCAGACAAATGCACTGTGCTGGCCGATGAAGCTCTGCCTGCGGACGAAGTCGACGAGACAAAGCGACAAGAGTTGGTGAATAAACTCGAAACGGAACTTGCGGACGCCGCGACGGATTCGGCCCGGGCCAAGTTGCAATTTCAGCTTGAGGGACTAAAACTGCTTAAAGTTTAGCCAGACGTACATACCAACGGTTGCGTGCATAAAACGCGACAACCTGCTGAATATGCGTCGCATTTAGCCAAAGATAAGTCTTTTCGTGCATCATTTCCCCAATTGCAACGGGGGTTGAGATGTATGCATTTCTGAACGGCCGACTTTCCATCGGCCTACGCCTGGCTCTAGTGGCGGGCATTTTCGTAATTGCCTCGGCGGTAAGCGCCGTACTGCTTGCCAATTACGGCAAGACCAACATCGATTTTTCGATGAAGGAAAAATACGGCACGATTTACAACGGCAACATCTGGCAGTCGCTGCAAAGCGGCCGGCCCGAGGCCGCCGCACATACGCAGTACGATCCGATGTTCGGCAGCGCCGACGCCCACACCGCCTTTGCCAAGGTAAAGGCGTGGAACGACCGGGTGAACGCGGCGATGGCCCTGATCGTCGCCGTTGCCGACGGCTCCAACCTGACGCTCGATCCCGACCTCGACAGCTATTACGCGATGGACGCTTCCACGGTGAAACTGCCCAACCTGCTGGCGATGAGCCTGCGGCTGAAGCAGGCGATCGCCCTGCCCGCCGATACGCCCGATCGTCATACCACCGTCGCCATGGCGCTCGACCGCTTCGAAACGGCGGCGGCGGCGGCCTATTCGTCCGTCGACACCAGCATGAAGAACAATGCGGCAGGCGCTACCAAGACCGCGCTGGCGCCCTCGCGCACTACGCTGCAGCAGATCACCGACGCCATGAGTGCGGCGGCTCATGCCGATCTCGATGGCCATCCGTCCGATTTTGCCGCCGCCGAAAAGCCGTTCAACGCCGCGCTCGACAAGGCCTGGGTCGCCACCAACAACGAACTTCTACGCCTGATCGAGGTCCGCATCGGCGGCCTGTATCGCGGCCTGATCGTCAACATCCTGATCGTCGTCGGTCTGATTGCGGTGTCGCTGTTCCTAACCGCCGTCATAACCCTCGGGCTGTCGCGCCGGTTCAAGGCGCTCGGCGAGGCGATGACCAAACTGAATGCCGGCGACAAGACCGTAGAGGTGCCGTATCTCGACGACCGCAACGAAACCGGCCACATCGCCGAAACCCTGGCTAATCTCAAGAAAGGCCTGATTCAGCGCGAGGCCGAAGAAAAACAGCGCGAGGCCGACCGCATAGCCGCCGCCGAGGCACAGAAAAAAGCCGAAGCCGAGGCCCAGACACGTTCGGAAGCTTTGGTGGTCGGCACCTTCGGCGAAGGTCTCGAAGCCCTGGCCAAGGAAAATCTCGCCTTCCGGCTGGAAGCCGACCTGCCGCCGGCCTATCGCGCGTTGCAAGACAACTTCAATCACGCCATCGCCGTCTTCGAGCAGAACCAAAAGGACCGCGAAGAGGCTTCGAAACAACGCCAGCGCGACCGCGTGTCCTCCGCCGCGGCGCAAAAGCGCGCCGAAGAGGAAGCCAAAGCCAGATCGATGGAAATGGTGGTGGGTTCGTTCGGCAAGGCGCTGAAGGAACTGGCCGACCGCAATCTGAGCTACCGCATGAATTTCGATCTGCCGGAAGGGTATCGCCAGCTTCAGACCGACTTCAACCGGTCGATGGAGGAACTAGCCGCCGCCATGCACGAAATCGACAAATGCGCCGGAGGAATCGCCGCCAGCGCCAGCGAAATCAGCAGCGCTTCGCAAGATCTGTCGCAGCGCACCGAACGCCAAGCCGCATCGCTGGAAGAAACCGCCGCGGCGATGGAGCAGATCACCGCCACGGTCGGAAAGTCGGCCGAAAACGCCAAAGAGGCCAGCAACCGGGCCGACAACGCCCAAAGCGACGCCGAGCGCGGCAACGCCGTGGCAAAGCAGACCTTGGAAGCCATGCAGGGTATCGCCAAGTCGTCGAACGAAATCAGCCAGATCATCGGCGTAATCGACGAAATCGCCTTTCAGACCAATCTACTGGCCCTGAACGCCGGGGTCGAGGCGGCACGCGCCGGCGAAGCCGGCAAGGGCTTCGCCGTGGTCGCCTCCGAAGTGCGGTCCCTGGCGCAACGCTCGGCCGAAGCGGCCAAGAAGATCAAAACGCTGATTCACGCCAGCGAAGATCAGGTCGATACCGGTGTCAAGCTGGTCGAGGAAAGCAGCAACGCCCTCAATCGGATCGTCGACGACATCCACAAAATCACCGGATTGATGTCGGACATCGCCTCGGCGCAGAAGGAGCAATCGACCGCGTTGGGCGAAATCAATTCCGCCGTCAGCCACATGGATCAGACCACCCAGCAAAACGCCGCGATGGTCGAGCAATCGACCGCCGCCAGCAGATCGCTGGCGGACGACGCCAAGGAATTGTCCGGCATGGTCTCCCAGTTCAAGACCGGCGGCGACGAACAACCTGCCGCGGCGGACCGCGCCCGCAACGCGGCCTGACGCGAGATCGGCATCCGGCTACGAACGGCGACGGCGGGCGGTGAAAACC
>WSSedL1CaDRAFT_10001479_pt1 | contig 13621 bp, 13 predicted proteins | sample WetSurSL1Cattail_FD_9464 | JGI IMG/M metagenome (IMG submission 9464)
ATGGACGTTTCTCTGGAACTGCTACAACCTACGGCTCGCTTACTAATGGAGCCAGAATAATTGATTTGAAGGAAGGTGTTAAGGCATTTTCATCGTATATTTACACAAGGGATGATGAGGTGCTTTATCCTGTGGTATTCGATGGAAAAACCCTCAAAATGAATGAAGATAAATAATTAAATAATAACGAAGATAAATAAAATACGCCCCTTTTTTGATTTCAAAAAAGGGGCGTATTTTGTTGTTTATAGTGCTTTGTACACTTCTTCAAAAGGAACTCTGAATCTTTCGCCCCAAATACCTTTGTTCCCGTTGCGGATACCACATGAAATGACCATGTTGATTTCTACCCGCGAAGGAAGTCCCAGTAGTTTTTTTACCCGTCGGCTGTCAAATCCTTCGAGCGGACAAGTGTCATAACCTTCGTTGGCCATAGCTATCATAAAAGTTTGTGCAGCCAGCGCACAACTTTTGTGCACCACTATGCGTTGATCGCTTTCAGAAGTGTTGGTGAACATCGGGCGAAAAAGGCTGATACTACCAGTAAGCAGTTTGCGAAACAAACCTAACAGGCCAAAAAAGCGTCCATACAAAAACGGCATCATGGTTCCATAATATAATTCGCGGTCTTTGATACGTTTTTCCTGTCGTTCGGCCGGACTGTTTCGTTTGATATTTTCACGCTCAAATTCCAGCACCTGTTTGGCTCTTTTGCGAAACAAATCGCGACGGGTAACAAACACCACTACTTGATTGGCAGTGGATACGGCACCTTGCGACAAACAGGCTACGGCCATTTTCCGGATCAGTTCTTTGTCCGTTATGTGGTAACATTCCCACAACTGCATATTGGAACTGGTAGGTGCCAAAGTGGCTAACTGCACACAGTGCTTTACTTTTTCGGTATCTAATTCTTTGTCCGGAGCATAGTTGCGCACCGAGCGGCGAAAGTTCAAAATTTCTTCTAAATTCATTTAAAGATATTTTGGGGTTCTGTCAATAAATTGTGTGTATGTAACAGAATATATAATATAAGGCAGATCATTGACCTACTATCTTTATCCGCCATTTACGAAGTAAATCAAATCTGTTATTTTAAAATCCGTTAAATCCGCGTCCCATTTATCTACCTACACATCTGCGTTTCGCTTATTTTATCAAATATGACACCTTTATATTCTGCAGATAATCTACTACTCTGTTGCGAGCAAATAATTTTTCAATGGATTAGCATACATTTCGAGTATTTTAATGGTCAGAAAATCCACATCCTTATCGTCCAAATCTATTTTTTCAATTTGCTTCTCCACATACTTTCCGAAATCGAGCTTCTCCATTATGGAATAATCTTTTGCGAAACGATCGGAGCCGCTCAGTAAGTCGTAAGCTATTTTGTTTACATTATAAATCTCGTATCCGGCATGTATTTTTTTGTCGATCAGCGCAGCCACTGCCGTTACCATTTCATTTTTATTTTCAGTAGTTTCTCCAATACTCAATATTTCTCTTGAGATATCTCCCGTAAGGTGATAAACCACTTTTCCTTTGTAACCCATTACGCCTGTCTGCATATTCAACAGATCGTCCTGAGGTTGTTTTTTGTATTCGGGATTATCTCGCTTCTGCTGAAATTCTTTTGCTTTCAGATAATCGCACGGATCGTATTCATACGAAATGCTCAAAGGACAAATATTTAGTTTAGATAAATTCTGCACCAATGTACCTTCTCCATACATGTTCAGCATTTTCAAAAGACTCTCTTGCGTCTTATCATTCGAATCTTTGGCCCGTCCTTCACGTTGTGCCAACCATATCGATTGTTTCTTCTCATTAATGGTATAAGCGATGTAGCGCGACAGTTTCTTTGAACTTTCGAGAATTTGCCGGGCACTCAATCCCCGCTTGACAATAAAACTTTTATTTACCCGCACCAGTTCCTCAATCCACGGAAAGATGAGCAAATTGTCACCGATGGCAATCTCTACGGTATTTTCGTTGTGTTCAATCAGTTTAGCACAAAGCAGCGCCGAATCAAGAATAATATCTCTGTGATTGGAGACATACAAAAAAGGCTTCTTTCCGACCAGAACTTCAGCCCCTTTCAGAACAATTCCTTTTGTTAAGTTAGCCTCAATATGTTGTAGAAAAGGAAACACCATCCCTTTCTGAAAATCATACGCCTTATTAAAAGACAGTAGTCTCTGTTTAATAGTTTCTTTAGGCAGTAACGGATAAATGGTGCTAACCACTTTCATAAACTGCTTTTCTTCGCACAGTTGCACTAATTTCGGATGAATTTCTTCATCGGTATAGCATCGGATATCATCAAATTCAGACAACATATCTTACAGGAAATTAAAAATTATATTTTTCAGTGGAATAAAAAACTCAGGTAAATAAAGATCACCGGAGCAGCCAACAACATGCTATCGAATCTATCGAGCAGGCCACCATGACCGGGAATTGCATTTCCGGCATCCTTCACATTCACGGTTCTTTTCAGCAACGATTCGATCAAATCTCCAAAAGTACCAAAAACAACGATTATTTCAGAGAATATCAACCATTGCACCATTGAAATCTCAGGAATAAAAAGCGAAAACACATAACCCGAAATCAAAGCTCCTAAGGCTCCTCCAAAGAAACCTTCCCAAGATTTTTTCGGCGAGATTCGCTCAAAAAGCCGGTGCTTGCCCAAGGTAATTCCGAAAAGATAAGCAAAACTGTCGTTCACCCATATCGTTACAAAAACTGCAATAAGAATTAAAGGTTTATATATTGCTCCGTCAATAAATACAATAAAATTCAGCAGCGAAAATGGCAGGGCGACAAAAATTTGTCCCATTAAAAAGTAGGCCCAGTTATGAATGGGATTCGGTTTTTTGCGGTAAAGTTCCAAAATAAGAACTAATACAATATAAAAACCATAAACCGAAAAGATAGGGTATCGTAATAAATTGGACGCATGAAGGAACGAAGAAACAAACAGAATAATCGAACCTATTATTCCTTGCCATGCATTCAGAGAAACCCCGTCCTGTCTGTTCGTCAGTTTATGAAACTCACTTACTGCCCAGCCGGTAATGATGGCAAATACACCTAAAAATGCATACTGATGCAAAAAAATGGAGCCAGCCACAACAACGACAAAGAAAAATCCGCTTAATGTCCGTGTTAGAAGGTTGTTCATGATATAAAAAGTTATCAGCTTAACTTATACAAAGATAACAAAAGATTATTCTTTTAATAGAAAAACGGCAAATTCTTTTGGCCCCCGTTTACCCAAAACCAACGTTTTTTCAATGCAACGTAAGCATCATTGGGATAATCTGTCAATTGACTCTGTTTTGCCAAAACAATATGTACCGGAGGAAAAACATTCATCGTCGGCCTGAATCTCCAAAAGAAGTCGCTACAACACTACCTGTACAGGCAATCAGAAATTCACAGCCGATTATTCCTGCTTTCATCGGTTCAAAATCCTCATCTTTGCCCGAAAACATTTCTAACTCACTTTTTGCAACAAAACATTTTCCAGTAATGACTTCCAGTTCATACTTGAAGCATGTAATCGCATCTGGTTATCGGTTTATCTTTATCAGACATATATCAAAAGAAATTGCAGCGCTCGCCTGTCGACGAACTGCTGCAATTTTATTCACTATTATATCTTTTGAGTTATTCACTTACCTGTTCCTGACTCTCCTCGGTTGGTTGCTCTGTACTTTGAGGTAAACTTTCCTGTGGCGTTTCATCTTCTACGCTATTCTGAGCCATCAGCTCATCCTGACGCGATGTCCAAGGGCGCTTACCAAATATTTTTTCAAGATCTTCTGCAAAGATAACTTCTTTTTCAATAAGCAATTCAGCCAACTGATTATGTCCTACCGAATTTTCTTTCAATATCTTTTTAGCACGTTCATATTCCACCGCAACAATTCGTTTTGCTTCTTCATCAATCAATTCGGCAGTTTTCTCGCTATAGGGTTTGGTGAAACCAAAATCGGAATTTCCACTCGAATCGTAATAACTCATATTGGGGAGTTTTTCGCTCATCCCAAAATAAGCCACCATAGCATAAGCGCGTTTTGTCACACGTTCAAGGTCATTAATGGCTCCCGTTGAACTTTGTTTCAGAAATACTTCTTCAGCAGCACGTCCGCCAAGAGTAGCACACATTTCATCAATGATATGCTCACGATTGGTCAATTGACGTTCCTCAGGCAAGTACCAGGCTGCACCAAGTGCTTCCCCGCGCGGTACAATTGTTACTTTTACCAACGGATGAGCATATTCGAGCATCCAACTGATAGTGGCATGTCCCGCCTCGTGATAAGCAATCGATTTCTTTTCCGACTGAGTGGTAATTTTCGTTCTTTTCTCCAATCCACCAACAATTCTATCGACAGCATCCAGAAAATCCTGCTTTTCGACAAAAGATTTATTTTTTCGGGCAGCAATAAGCGCTGCCTCGTTACATACATTGGCAATATCAGCGCCAGAGAATCCCGGGGTTTGCTTGGCAAGGAAATTCACATCAACAGTCTCGTTTATTTTTATCGGACGAAGATGAACATTGAAAATTTCCTTACGTTCATGCACATCCGGCAAATCGACATGAATTTGTCTGTCAAAACGTCCGGCACGCAGCAAGGCTTTATCTAAAATATCGGCACGGTTGGTTGCTGCCAATATAATCACTCCGCTATTCGAACCAAATCCATCCATCTCGGTGAGCAACTGGTTGAGTGTATTTTCCCGTTCATCATTGCTACCCATGTTCGGATTCTTCCCACGGGCACGACCAACAGCATCAATTTCATCAATAAATATGATACAAGGTGCTTTTTCCTTTGCCTGACGGAACAAATCACGTACACGCGATGCCCCCACCCCAACAAACATTTCCACAAAATCGGAACCGGACATAGAAAAGAACGGAACATCCGCTTCACCGGCAACAGCTTTTGCCAGCAATGTTTTTCCTGTTCCCGGAGGGCCTACCAACAATGCGCCTTTAGGAATCTTCCCTCCCAACTCGGTATATTTCGATGGGTTTTTAAGAAAAGCTACAATTTCTTCGATTTCTTGTTTTGCACCTGCAAGACCTGCCACATCCTTAAAAGTAACTTTGTTAGATGTACTACCTTTATCAAATAGCTGTGCTTTGGACTTCCCAACATTAAAAATTCCGCCCGAACCGCTTCCCATTTGACCCATCATTCTTCTGTTCATGAATACAAACAAGAGGATCAATAACAGGAAGGGAAGAATGCTATACAGGAAAATATCCAGATAGTTACGACTTTCTTTATAATCCACTATTCCGGAAAATCCATATTGTTCCTTGGCCTGCTGCATAAATTTAGAAAATTCTTCGACAGGGGGAATGCGAACAGTTATAGCCCTGTCCTTGGCATATTGTTCGCTTTTTTCTCCAAAAACCTTTTTGACGGAATTTTTATTTACTTTAGCTTCGAGAATTCCTTTCGAAGAATAAACCGCAATAGATTCAATATCGCCTGATTTTACATATTCCTGAAAAGTGGAAAAAGGCACATCCTTGGTCACAGAGCTGTCACTGAAGAAATACGATCCGAGTAATATAAGAATAATAGCTCCGTATATCCACGAAATATTGAATCGGGGGCCTTTACCAGTCGGTTTGATTGGGTTTTGCTGAGGGGTTCTGTTATCGTCCATTTATTTAATAAATTCTTAATTTAAGTCCTGAATAAATTGCAAATCAGCATCAGCCCAGAGGTGTTCAATATCATAGAACTCTCTTGTATGTCGTTGAAAAACGTGCACAATCACATGACCGTAATCCATTGCAATCCATTCAGCATTTTCAAATCCATCTGAAGCATACGGTTTCACATGTATTTTTTCACTCACATAATCTTTTACAGATATTGCCACTGCGTTTACATGTATATTGGAATCACCTTCACAAATAACAAAATAGCTACACGGGGCATCATTAAGGCGGGTAAGATTTACAACTGTAATTTTTTTCCCTTTTCTTTCCTGTATTCCTTCAACAATCTTATTTACAATTTGTTCGTTTTTAATCATTCTGATTTTAACAATATTTCTAAATTTATTTTCTCCGCCGATTATTTCTTGAACATCAACAATTAATTAACCGGAGATAGACACTTAACAAACAAAATCTGTACCCTTTATAAAACTTTATCAAAAGAATTGTTTCAAATGACAGATTGACAGAAAAAAACCCGATGCAAGCGCACCGGGTTTTATAATTTTACTATTCCCGATTTTAACCTACGATAGATTTAAACGTATCGTCGGTAAAGAATTTAGAGAATTCAAGATCTTTAGCAGCCTTTTTAGCGTACGATTTATCCAGACTTACCGCTTTTCTCAAGTTGCTATAAACGGCATCGCGATTGTTCGTACGAGAACCTATAATTGCTCCAAGATATGCTGTTAAAGCATCTGGTTGCTGAACAGCAGCCAATGTGTTGCGGGCAGCATTATAATCACCAGTTAATATCTGTGCCAAAGCAGCGTTATTTGTTGCAGTTTTGCCAAAAGTTGATACCGCTTTTGTATAATCACCTTTTATCAGGTAAATAGTTCCTAAAGTATTGCTAAGACTTCCGCTTGTACCGGCAGCATTACCAAAATAAACCTGAGCATTCGACAAATCGTTCTGAGCAAGAGCAGCCAATCCTGCATTGTAATTTACATCAGCATTCTTTGGAGAAATTTCAAGAGCTTTAGCAAAATAGCGGGCAGCATCTTTTACACTTCCCTGTTGATATTTAACAGCACCAAGATTATTAAATCCACGAGCATCAGTCGCATAAAGTTCGGTTACTTTCTGGTAAATTTCAGCTTTTTCATTCAAAGTACTTGCAAGTGCTCCGGCATAAAGTAATTCTTCAACCGAAAGTTTCGAAGCATCAGTTTTTGCAAGATTAGCAATTTCTTCATCCGATTTTCCTGTCACATCAACAGTAAGTTTCAAACGAGAGCGACGTAATTGTGGAAGAATTTCTTCAGCGATTGTTTTGAAAGCCGACGAAATATTTTTGATTTCTCTTTCACGTTGTTCAGGATCGCTATACATAGAAAGCACACGTAAAATAACTTCTTTATCCTGAATAGTTGAGCTTTCCATTAATTTTTGGAAGCCATCCCAGTCTTCAGCAGTAAATTTAGTGTCAAGCGTTACTGTCGATTTAATTTTCTTCAATTGTTTGTTCATAAAATCAACCGTAACTTTTTCACGTTTTTCAGCTAAATTGGTGTTCAAATCCATACCACCATCCGGCGAAGCATAACCAGAAATTTCAAGTCCCGAAATTGCCTGATTAGGAGTTTCTTTTACGGATTTAATTTTTTGTGTCAAATCTACAATATCAGCCGATTTAGTTTCAGAAGTACGAAGATTGGATTGCTGAATAAGGAATTTAATATCAGCTTCCTGCATTTCCTGAATCACACGTTGGAATTTGTCTGCCAAAAACACCGGACCTTCGGCTGCCGAACTTCCAAAAGCGGTAGAAGCTAACTTTTCAGTAGAAATAACACCGTTTGCCAAATACACACGTGGAAGAGCGTAAGTTTTTTTAGATGTTGAAACACTGAAATCGAGATAGAGTCCGCAAGTATCCATTGCCGGAACATAATCGAAAGAAGATTTCAACACATAAGTACCACCTGCTTTATAAGATATAGTGGTATTGTTTCCGGTAACTTTTTCTCCCTGGAAACTTGAAGGAGTTCCTTTAAGTTCGGTGCCATCGCTCAGTTTTAAAACCGGTGTTACCGTTACAGTGGCATTTTTTGCAAAATACTTAACAGGGAAAGTTCCTGTTATAGTAGCATCCACTTTACCACCTTTTACTTCAAGTGGATTTGGTGTAGTTTTAAACATACTTGAATTCAGGGCTGTTAAGTCTTTGTTACAAGAGGTAAACACCGCCGCAAGTAGTATCGTAACTGCGAAAAATAGTTGCTTTCTCATAAAAATTGATTTATTATAATTAGTTTTACTTCATTTTTAACGCAAAATGGATTACAAATATACAATCTTTCATTGGATTTTGGCTTATTTTGCAAAACGATTTTTTATTTTTTTCCAAAATTTCTACACAAAATAATTTCTTTATCCAATTAATCCACAAGAGTTTTCAAAATATCACCACAAGTATTTTTCAATGAAAGTTCATCCATATATTAAAATTCTGTTATTAATTCTTAGAAAAATGACTATCAAAAAACTTACTAACCTGATTGTTTCATATATTCTGTATATTTCCAGTCATAAAAAAGTCCATTTTTCTAAAACCCTAAAACCCTCATTTCTATCTATTGAGCCAGCTGATTTTTGTCAACTTGGGTGCACCGAATGTCCCGTAGGAATCTCTCAAAAGAAAACAGGAACAAAAATTAATCAAGAGTTGTTCAAGCAAATCATAGACCAATTACACAGAGAACTAATATACCTTAACCTTTTTTTTCAGGGAGAACCTCTCCTTAACAAGAATTTAGCAGAATTGATTAGTTATACTAATTCAAAAAAAATATTTACGGCCATTTCAACAAATGCTCAACTACTAAACAGCGAAATTGCACATAAACTGGTTCAGTCCGGGCTTGGGAAAGTCATTATTTCCATCGATGGCACAACCCAGGAAGTATACGAAAATTACAGACGTGGCGGTAAACTCCAAAATGCAATTGAGGGAATACAGCATCTGATTTACTGGAAAAACAAACTAAATTCCAAAACTCCATTTATTGAGATGCAGTTCATCGTGTTCAAATCAAATGAACATCAAATAAAAGATGCAAAGCAGCTGTCCAAATCTCTGAATGTTGATAAACTAACCTTCAAATCGGCGCAAATATATGATTTTGATAACGGGAAAAACATTTTAACAACAATAAAAAAATACGCAAGATACACGATCAACGCTCAGGGGAAACTTGAAATAAAAAACCAATTGAAGAATCGCTGCTGGAGACAATGGTCAGGATCTGTCATAAATACCAAAGGAGAATTGCTACCGTGTTGTTTCGACAAGAATGCCAATTTTAGCTTTGGGAATATCCAAAATATCCAATTTACAGAAATCTGGCACAACGACACAGCAAATAAATTCAGAGTAAACATTCTGAAAAACCGCAAAAATCAAGAAATGTGCAGGAATTGTACAACCAAATAAATAAAAATGAGCGACTCTTAACGAATCGCTCATACTTTTTTATACGCTTAAAAAGCCAACTAATTTTTATCTATAATTACTTTAACCGATTGATAGACTAACTTGCCATCAAAAGGTTTAATCAGATATACGCCTTTTTTTAAATTAGCAATGTCAATACTTTTTTGAGAACTATCGCAAGTATATCTGTCAATCATTTTTCCTGTGATATCAAACAAATCCAAATAACCTGAGAAATCCTGTACATATATTTTTTTATTTGCTACGTATAGCGAGATTTGATCAACATCCACATCTTTCAAAGCCGTACTCACCTGATATTCAAAAGCGCCCAGATCAGGAGATGTTCCTGTAAAAGAATAACCGAGATTCAAACCTTTATCAATCATTCCGCTCGTTGACTTAAGATGCAAAAAATCGATTTCAGGCAATGAACCATCTGCCTGTCGATCATTCAACATTTGAGAGTAATCTACGCTCAAAAAATCGGCAGCCGTACAACTAAATCCTGCATTCCATGAATTATTGGATTGGGTAACTGCATTTGACGAAAATTTATTTGAGCTTTTCGATCCAAGAGTCGCGCTATTCTTAACAATAAGCGACCCATACGAACTGTTTGAAAACCCAAAATCAGGGTTATTTGCATAACCAGTGCAGTTGTATATCGTCATAGTTCCTGCATCGTTATTCTGATCAAAACCCCTCACAGTATTCATTACAGAGATACAATCATGTAAAACAGCATTATGAACAGTGTAGTTTCCTCCTAATTTGAATCCATTTCCATTTCCATAATTGGTAATCACATAATTTGTACTTTCAAAATTTTTAAACCAGCTTGCACTGTCTGTTTTGAAACGAATATGTTCCTTCATGTCGTACGAAGCGGGTCCATTAGCATAACACCAACAACTATCGTATTGAGTATTGCCGACTTTTTCATAATGATCCCACCCATCATCTGAGTTTCGCCACGAACGACATCCTTTATATTTATTTGTACCCGTATTTGTATATTGTTTATCTGCAAAACCATCTGCATTACCTCCGAAATCAGGACTCGACAAGCCTCCTGTTTGATAATCAAAGTTTTCGTACGAATCGCAGTTTAAAATATAATTATCAGAACCTGTCTTCATCTGCAAACCCGAATCACAATTCCAACGAAAGGTACAACTTTCTATAAAATTATAACTACCGGTTACAATCATACCATTATCCCCCGCGCCCTGCATAACAACTCCTTTTATGTGGACATAATCTCCGCTTAAACTCACACCTGGATATGAACTTCCATAAGGTTCTGAATGAAAGTCAAAAATTGGCTTTTCAGAAGGATAAGCAACAATATTCAAATACTTGGACGTTGATATTCCTGATTTCGAAATGGTTTGTTTGCCAGTAAAAGAATATACTCCTCCCCTAAGAATAATAGAATCTCCCCCTGTCAAAGTTTTTCCAATAGCTGTTGAAAAACTCATTGGACTATTTAATGTTCCCGTACCAGAGCCGGTTGGAGAAACATAATATGTTACCGCAAACAAGTTTTCGATAACAATAAAAAATAAAACTGTAAAAGCAATTTTTTTCGGCATCTCTCAATAAAATTAATTAATCTGAATTTACGAAGCGCAAAATTAGCACACAACAATCACTCCAACGTGTCTATTTTGACTAATATGGTGGAAATATTGTTTTTAACCCCAACGACATCCCTCTAACATCTTTATCGACATTTTAATCCAAAAACAAATACAAAACAAATTATCAGAAAAACTCACAAATTCCAATAAATAAAAATCGAACAACCTTTAAAATTACAGGATACTTTTATCCCTTTAAGCAAAATATGGATTTTACGACAAAAAAATAAAAATATNTAACCCACTTCATGTTTATTTTCAACCACTCACATCAATATATATATAATATTCTTATTATAAATATATTATAAAAAATTATCATCAATAATAGCTGTTGATAAGTTACTAATATTACGTTCAAAAATCAAATAATTTTGTTGAAAAACTGTTGAAAAATTTTTTGTGGTGAAAAGTGGGTTAATTTGAAAATCTTTTTATAATTTTACCGTTGAAAAACTATATTCGAATCCAAATGTCAACATTTATCGGGAAATACGAAGCGAAAGCAGATGTAAAAGGCAGGGTATTTATCCCAGCTGTATACCGAAAGCTTCTTCCGGAAGGGAGCAAGGAGCGTGTTGTTATGCGAAAAGACACCGAAAATGAATGTCTTATTTTTTATCCGGAAAACATTTGGAACACAATGATGGATCAACTAAAAGCTGGATTAGATGAGTGGAATCCTGATGATCAGCTGCTAATCACGCAGTTTGTTTCCGATGCAGAATCATTCGACATTGATGCTCAAGGAAGAATATTATTAGCCAAACGCCACATGGCTGCGATAGGAGTTGCAAATTCCGAAGTACTCTTCGTAGGCATGAATGACCGTTTTGCAGTCTGGAATAAAACTCACTATGAACAAAGCATGAAGCCGAGGGCTGAGTTTGCCAAACTGCTTAAAGAGAAGATGATGAACAAAGGGTAGGCTTTGGTTCCGACTTTTTGAATAACAACCGCCAGAGTTCTTTAAAAACACATTAAAATGACTGAAACATTTTACCATATTCCAGCTTTATTGCACCAAACCGTCGAGGGATTAAATATTAAACCTGACGGAATATATGTGGATGTTACATTTGGCGGTGGCGGTCATGCAAAAGAGATATTAAACTGTTTAGGAAAAAGCGGAAGATTAATTGCTTTCGATCAGGATTTGGATGCGATTAAAAATATTCATGAAGATGCGCGATTCACTTTTGTGAGAAGCAATTTCAGATATATGAAAAATTTTTTGAGATACCACGGAATTGATAAAGTGGATGGTATTCTGGCAGATTTGGGAGTTTCGTCTCACCATTTCGACGAAGCTGAGAGAGGCTTTTCGTTTAGATTTGATGGCCCGTTAGACATGAGAATGAACACCACGTCCAAGCTTACAGCCGAAAAAGTACTCAATTCTTATTCGGAGGAACAACTGGCTGATGTATTTTACCTGTACGGAGAATTGCATAATGCACGAAAAATAGCAAAAAAGATAACCATAGACAGGGAAAAAGAAAAAATAACCGGCATTTTTCAATTAATTGAAATTCTGAAACCATTTTTCGGAAGAGAAAAAGAAAAAAAAGATATGGCTCGTGTTTTTCAGGCTTTACGAATCGAAGTAAATAGGGAAATGGAGGTCTTACGCGAGTTACTGGAACAAAGTTTACACATTCTGAATCCTAAAGGACGTATTGTCATACTGACATATCATTCTCTGGAAGACCGATTGGTAAAGAATTTTTTCAGAAGCGGAAATTTTGAAGGAAAAACCGAAAAAGATTTTTATGGCAATGTGATTGCGCCTCTGCGACCGATCAATAATAAAGTAATCATTGCTGACGACACTGAAGTAGAAAAAAACCCGCGTGCCAGAAGTGCCAAACTCAGAATTGCAGAAATTGTATAGAATGATCGTAAATTTCGGTTTCGCTCAAAAGAAATACTAATTATTAATTATCAATTTACATTGAATAAGTGTCTTGGATAAAAAAAATAGCAGAAGGAATAAAAGGTAACGAAGACTTTTCGGATATCAAATCGAGTACGATACGGGATATTATAAACGGAAATTTTCTTACCAAAAAGTTTTTTCAGAAGCAATATATTCTATTGTTAATGATTGCCTTCCTTTTGTTCATGTATATAGATAATCGCTATTATTGCGAAACGCAAATGATAAAAGTAATTGAGATGAAAAAAAAGATTCAGGACGTGAAATACGAATCTTTAACTATCTCAGCGGAACTTATGGAACTCAATCGTCAGTCGAATATTCAAAACATGGTAAAAGAAAAAGGTTTAAATCTGGTAGAAACAAACATACCTCCGGTAGTTATTAAAGATTCTACAGAAACTAAAGAATAAAAAAATTGCCTGATAAAAGAAGTAATATTGTATTGCGCTTTGGTATTGTCTATTTTTTAATACTCTTTGCGTTTACGCTCATACTTTATCGTATGATTGTTTTGCAATATGTAGAAAAGGATGAATGGATAGCACTTGCAGCAAAACAAAAAAAGACCGACATAATTGTAAAGCCCAATCGCGGAAATATTTTTGCCTGCGACGGTCGGTTAATGGCCAGTTCTATCCCTACCTATTATGTTTACATGGATACCCGAGTGCCTGCTCTTCACGCAGATAATGGGAAGCTCTTTACAGATAACATCGATTCTCTCTCTATGTGCTTGGCCAGATTCTTTGCTGACAAAACAGTAAACGAATACCGATTATTACTGAAAAAAGCCTACCGAGACGGTATTGGAGAACTGCAATTATATCCCA
>WSSedL1CaDRAFT_10001480_pt1 | contig 13612 bp, 8 predicted proteins | sample WetSurSL1Cattail_FD_9464 | JGI IMG/M metagenome (IMG submission 9464)
TATGAATGTACGCGATAATGAAGTGTTTACGCCTATCGATCTGATCAACTCTAAAACATTATCTTCAGTTATCAATTCGTTTTTTGGCACCAACCAGTTATCACAGTTCATGGATCAAACAAATCCATTGAGCGAAATGACTCACAAGCGTCGTATGTCGGCACTGGGGCCTGGTGGTTTATCTAGAGAACGCGCCGGTTTTGAGGTTCGTGACGTACATTATACTCACTACGGACGTCTTTGCCCGATTGAAACACCTGAAGGTCCTAACATCGGTCTAATATCGTCACTTTGCGTATTTGCCAAAATCAATGTTCTTGGTTTCATCGAAACACCGTATCGCAAAGTATCATCCGGTAAAGTTGATATTTCGTCTGAAGGTGTTGTATATTTAAGTGCTGAAGAAGAAGAATCCAAGATTATTGCTCAGGCCAATGCTGAAATGGATAATGATGGAAGTTTTGTTGAGCAAAAAATTAAATCAAGGTACAATGGTGATTTTCCTTTATCGGAAAAAACTACTGTTGAATTGATTGACGTGGCTCCAAACCAAATTGCATCTATTGCAGCTTCCTTAATTCCATTCTTAGAACACGATGATGCGAACCGTGCTCTTATGGGATCGAACATGATGCGTCAGGCAGTACCTCTCTTAAAACCCGAGTCTCCAATTGTTGGCACCGGTGTTGAAGGATTTGTTGTACAGGACTCACGTTTAATGGTTGCTGCCGAAGGCGATGGCGTCATTAAATATGTAGATGCCGACGAAATAGTTGTGGAATATGATCGTACCGACGAACAAAAGTTCTTAAGTTTTGACGATGATATTAAACGCTATAAATTACCCAAGTATAAAAAGACAAATCAAAATACCTGCTTAAACCTTCGTCCGATTGTTAAAAAAGGTCAAAGGGTTACAAAAGGAGATATTCTTTCTGAAGGTTACGGAACTCATGACGGAGAACTTGCATTAGGCCGCAATCTTCGTGTAGCGTTTATGCCATGGAAAGGGTACAATTTTGAGGATGCTATCGTAATTTCTGAAAAGGTAGTACGTCAGGATATTTTCACATCTGTACATATCGACGAATATTTACTTGAAGTTCGCGATACTAAAAGAGGTTTGGAAGAACTTACCTCCGACATTCCCAATGTTAGCGAAGAAGCAACACGTAATCTTGATGAAAACGGTCTTATTCGTATTGGTGCTCATGTTGAACCAGGAGATATCCTGATTGGCAAGATCACCCCAAAAGGAGAGTCGGATCCTTCACCTGAAGAGAAACTCTTAAGAGCCATATTTGGAGACAAAGCAGGAGATGTGAAGGATGCTTCGTTAAAAGCGCCCCCATCACTTTATGGTGTTGTTGTAGACAAAATGCTCTTTTCCAGAGCTGTGAAAGATAAGAAAGGGAAAACTTCGGAAAAAGTTCTTCTTCAGAAAATTGAAGATGAATTCGAAAAAAATATTTCCGATTTAAAAACCCGTCTTATTGATAAACTATTCGCTCTCGTCAATGGTAAAACATCACAGGGTGTAAAGGATTATAATAATTCGGAAGTAATTGGCAAGGGCGCTAAATTTACCCTGAAACAATTGCAAGATCTGGATTACGAAAATATTAATCCTAACAAATGGACGACTGATAAACAGAAAAACGATCAGATCAAGGAGTTGCTCAACAACTACATGATTAAATTTAAAGAAATCGATGCTGTTTACAAACGTAAGAAATATAATATAACCATAGGTGATGAATTACCTGCTGGAATCGTTCAATTGGCTAAAGTTTTTATTGCCAAAAAACGTAAAGTTAAAGTAGGTGATAAAATGGCCGGTCGACATGGTAACAAAGGTATTGTTTCCAGAATTGTTCGCGAAGAAGAAATGCCATTCCTGGAAGATGGAAGTCCGGTTGATATCGTATTGAATCCTTTGGGTGTACCTTCTCGTATGAACCTGGGTCAGATTTACGAAACCGTATTAGGCTGGGCTGGACAAGTACTGGGTGTGAAATTCGCATCTCCTATTTTTGACGGTGCTTCTATAGATGAAATCAATCACTGGACAGACAAAGCCAATTTACCAAGATATGGCAAAACGTATCTGTATGATGGTGGAACCGGTGAACGTTTCGATCAGCCTGCTACAGTAGGTGTAATCTATATGCTGAAACTGGGTCACATGGTTGATGATAAGATGCATGCTCGTTCAATTGGACCATACTCACTTATTACACAACAGCCTCTTGGTGGTAAAGCACAATTTGGTGGTCAGCGTTTTGGTGAAATGGAAGTTTGGGCACTCGAAGCTTTCGGTGCATCCAATATACTACAGGAAATCCTTACCGTTAAATCTGATGATGTAATTGGAAGAGCCAAAACATACGAAGCTATTGTAAAAGGAGATCCAATGCCTATGCCTGGCATACCCGAATCGTTCAATGTATTGTTGCACGAACTACGTGGATTAGGCTTAAGCATTAATCTTCAATAAATACAGAACCAAGAACCAATAATCAAGGCTGTCTTGATTATTGGTTCCTTGATACTTGGCGCTATTTATAACGAATAAATCTTAATAATATGTCATATAGAAGAGAGAATAAAGTAAAATCAACATTTACAAAAATCTCTATTGGCCTTGCTTCACCTGAGGAAGTTCTAGAACGATCAAGTGGCGAAGTATTAAAGCCAGAAACCATTAATTATCGTACCTATAAACCTGAACGCGATGGTTTATTCTGCGAAAGGATATTCGGCCCTGTAAAGGATTATGAATGTCATTGCGGAAAATATAAACGTATCCGTTATAAGGGTATTGTTTGCGACAGATGCGGTGTTGAAGTTACCGAAAAGAAAGTTCGTCGTGAACGTATGGGACATATACAATTGGTGGTGCCAGTTGCCCATATTTGGTATTTCCGTTCGTTGCCCAATAAAATAGGTTATTTACTTGGATTACCCACGAAAAAACTCGATGCCATTATTTATTACGAGCGTTATGTGGTTATTAATCCTGGTATTAAAGCAGCAGATGGCATTAAATATCTTGATTTTCTTACTGAAGAAGAATACCTTGACATTATCGAATCGTTACCTAAAGATAATCAGTATCTTGATGATAGCGATCCCAATAAATTTATTGCTGATATGGGTGCAGAAGCATTATTCAGACTTTTGCAACGCATAGAATTGGATGAATTATCTTACGATCTTCGTCATAAGGCCAGTACAGAAACTTCGCAGCAACGTAAAAGCGAAGCCCTAAAAAGACTTAATGTTGTTGAGGCTTTCCGTGAATCTAAGCAAATAAACAAGCCAGAATGGATGATTTTGAAAGTAATTCCGGTTATTCCACCAGAATTACGTCCATTGGTTCCTCTGGATGGTGGCCGTTTTGCAACATCTGATTTGAACGACCTTTATCGCAGGGTAATTATTCGTAACAATCGTTTAAAAAGACTTATAGAAATTAAAGCTCCTGAAGTAATTCTTCGTAATGAAAAACGTATGCTCCAGGAAGCTGTTGATTCTCTTTTTGATAACTCACGGAAATCGAATGCTGTTAAAACCGATTCAAATCGTCCGCTTAAATCATTAAGCGACAGTTTAAAAGGTAAACAAGGCCGTTTCCGTCAAAACCTACTTGGTAAACGTGTCGATTATTCTGCGCGTTCAGTAATTGTGGTTGGACCTGAACTTCAATTGCACGAATGCGGTTTACCAAAGGACATGGCAGCAGAACTTTACAAACCATTCATCATTCGTAAACTGATTGAAAGAGGTATTGTAAAAACTGTGAAATCAGCTAAGAAAATTGTAGACAGGAAAGATCCTGTTGTATGGGATATTTTAGAAAATGTACTGAAGGGTCACCCTGTATTATTGAATCGGGCACCAACATTGCACCGTTTAGGTATCCAGGCCTTTCAGCCAAAACTTATTGAAGGAAAAGCTATTCAGTTGCACCCATTAGTATGTACGGCTTTCAACGCCGACTTCGATGGTGACCAAATGGCTGTTCACGTTCCCCTAGGTAATCCTGCCGTACTTGAAGCTCAGATATTGATGCTGGCTTCACATAATATCCTTAACCCGGCCAACGGAGCACCTATCACCGTTCCTTCGCAGGACATGGTTCTTGGTTTATATTATATTACCAAAGCCAGAAAGGGAACCGATGAAATTAAAGTGAAAGGTGAAGGTAAAATATTTTATTCTCCTGAAGAAGTAATCATTGCTTACAATGAGAAACAGATAGACCTTCATGCAGTAATTAAGGTGCGTATCAATACTTACGAGGATGATAAACTTGTTACTAAAATCATTGACACTGCAGTAGGTCGTGTCATTTTTAATGAACTTGTTCCTATTGAAGTTGGATACATCAATGATATCTTAACCAAAAAATCATTGCGTGATATCATCGGAAGGGTATTGAAAAAATCAGGTACAGCTCGTACAGCCAGGTTCCTTGATGATATTAAACATCTGGGATTCCAGATGGCATTCCGTGGTGGTTTATCATTTAACCTTGATGATGTACTTGTTCCTGCTGAGAAAGAAATACTTGTACAAGATGGTTATGTGCAAGTTGATGAAGTGTTGAATAATTATAACATGGGTTTCATTACCAACAATGAACGTTACAATCAGATTATTGACATCTGGACCCATACGAATGCCAAATTGACTCATATTTTGATGAATAAACTTTCGAAAGATAAACAAGGATTTAATCCTGTTTACATGATGCTTGATTCAGGAGCTCGTGGTTCGAAAGAACAAATTCGTCAGCTTTCAGGTATGCGTGGTCTTATGGCAAAACCTCAAAAATCAACAGCTTCGAGTTCAGAAATTATCGAGAACCCCATTCTATCGAACTTTAAAGAGGGACTTTCTGTACTAGAGTACTTTATATCAACGCATGGTGCTCGTAAAGGTTTGGCCGATACGGCTTTGAAAACTGCAGATGCTGGTTATCTTACTCGTCGTTTGGTAGACGTATCACAGGATGTGATTATTTCCGAAGTAGACTGTGGTACTTTACGCGGATTGGTGGCTATAGCCATTAAAAATAACGAAGAAACTGTGGAGTCACTGTTCGAACGTATTCTTGGTAGAACTGCTGTTCATGATGTTTATCATCCACTTACGGGTAAATTGATTGTAGCTTCAGGTGATGAAATTGTTGAAGATATTGCTCAGCAAATCGAGGATTCTCCTATTGAACAAGTTGAAATTCGATCTGTACTTACCTGCGAATCTAAAAAAGGGGTATGTGCTAAGTGCTATGGACGTAACCTGGCAACCGGACGTATGGTTCAGTTCGGTGAAGCTGTGGGTGTAATTGCAGCTCAGTCAATTGGTGAGCCTGGAACACAGTTAACATTGCGTACATTCCACGTGGGTGGTACTGCATCAAGTATTGCAACAGAATCGAGTATTATAACAAAATACGATGGTGTTGTTGAAATTGAAGAATTACGTTTTATTGAACGTACTGACGATCTTGGAAAAAAATACAATGTCGTTCTTGGTCGTTTAGGTGAAATGAGAATTATTGATAAAAACACCGGCATCACGCTTTCAACGCATAACATTCCTTATAGTTCTAAACTATATGTGAACAATGGCGATACAGTAAAGAAAGGCACCATGATTTGTGAGTGGGATCCATATAATGCTGTTATTATTTCGGAAATTGCGGGTAAGGTTGAATTTGATTCCTTAATTGACGGTATTACCTTCCGCGATGAATCGGATGAGCAAACAGGATACCGCGAAAAAGTAATTATTGAATCCAGGGATAAGACTAAAAATCCCATGGTTAAAATTGCTGCCGGAGATATTCATAAATCTTATAACCTCCCAGTTGGAGCTCATATCATAGTAAACGAGGAAGATAACGTCAATGCCGGCGATATTCTTGTGAAAATCCCTCGTGCAGTTGGTAAGACTGGTGATATAACCGGTGGATTGCCACGTGTTACCGAGTTATTTGAAGCTCGTAACCCGTCTAATCCTGCTATTGTTTCTGAAATTGACGGTGAAGTATCTTTTGGTAAAGTAAAAAGAGGTAACCGCGAAATCACCATCACCTCAAAAAGTGGTGAAATCAAAAAGTACCTTGTTCCATTGTCACGTCAGATCCTTGTACAGGAAAACGACTATGTGAAGGCTGGAACACCACTTTCCGACGGAGCGACGACACCTTCTGACATTTTGGCAATTAAAGGACCTACGGCAGTTCAGGAATACATTGTAAATGAAGTTCAAGAAGTATACCGTATGCAGGGTGTTAAGATTAACGACAAACACTTTGAAGTTATTGTACGTCAGATGATGCGTAAGGTTGAAATCGTTGACCCAGGTGATACCAAGTTCCTTGAAAAGCAGGTTGTGGACAAATGGGAATTCATGGACGAAAATGATTATATTTTTGCTAAAAAAGTAGTTATTGAACCTGGTGATTCACCACTTCGTGCTGGAATGATCATCACTGCTCGCAAGCTTAGAGATGATAATTCTCTGTTGAAACGACGTGATGCTAAACCTATCGAAGCACGTGATGCTGTTCCTGCTACTTCATGCCAGATATTACAAGGTATTACCAAAGCAGCGCTGCAAACACAGAGCTTCTTATCTGCTGCTTCGTTTCAGGAAACTACAAAGGTACTCAATGAAGCCGCTATTTACGGTAAGCTGGATACACTTGAAGGTTTGAAAGAAAACGTACTTGTAGGTCATCTTATTCCTGCTGGAACTGGTGCTCGCGATTATCAACGGTTGGTTGTAGGTTCCATGGAAGACTATGACAAACTGGTGAATGTAAAGCGGACTTCACTTGAAGAAGAAGTGGTTGAAGATAATAAATAAGATTTTGGTTGCAAGTTGGCCTTATAAAGCTTCAACTTGCAACCAAAATTATTTAATAGAAACTTATAAAATATTAATTCATTAGGCTATGCAAGAAAAGGATGATGCCAATCAGATCAATATTGAACTGAAGGAAGATATAGCTCAAGGTATTTACAGTAATCTGGCAATTATAACCCATTCTTCTTCGGAATTTGTAGTTGATTTTGTTAGGATTATGCCAGGTGTACCCAAAGCAGAAGTGAAATCAAGGATCATCCTAACCCCGGAACATGCTAAACGCTTATTCTTTGCGCTTAAGGAAAACATTGCAAAATACGAAGCAACCAATGGCCCAATTAAAAATGTTGAAGGCTTTGGATCCGGAGTCATACCCATGAATTTTGGCGGCCCGGCCGCACAAGCATAATATAAAAAACGCTCCGAAATTCGGGGCGTTTTTTATATGATTACGGTTCTAGCATTAAAATTAATAGTCATTAAACAAAAATTCAGTAACTTAAAGTTCTTGTAATTTCTTCTTCAAATCGTAAGCTATATTTCTAACATAGGCAGCCCATTCTGTTGTAGTCTTTGAATGATCGAATGTTGAATAAGGAATTGGTTTTCCAAATATAAGTTTTATCGGTTTCCCTCGTTGCTTAAACATTTCATCCACCAAAAACAACATTTCAATGTTGGCTTTAATACCAAGCATTTTTCTCAGATTTGCCAAATTATAGAAAAAGTTAGTGTTTCTTCCTTCAAAGTATGCTGGAACAACGTCACGCTTGTATTGAATGGCCTTAGCAATAAAACTTTTATGCCATGGAAGATCTATTATTTGCCCTTTAATTTTACGTGAACACAGACCAGCCGGGAAATATAAAATTTGAATATCTGAAGCATAAGCATCCTCTATTTTTCTGACGTATTCAACGGATTGGCGACCATGCTTATTTACAGGGATAAACACAGGTTCCAGATTATTAATATTCAACAATAGATCATTTACAATAAACTTCAGGCTTGGATGTTTTTTGCCAGCTTCATTCATAAATACCATACCATCCAGACCTCCAAGAGGATGATTACTGGCAAAAATAAAGCGCCCGGAATCCGGAACATTTTCCAATCCAAACACCTCACAACTAGTTCCCAAGTCGTGCAACATACTGTTCACAAACTTCAATCCGAATTCATCCCTATGATTATTGACCAATTCGTTCAAGTCATCCTGATGGGTAATACGTTTGATGTAATTGATTAAAAATTTAGGTAGTATTTTAAGAAGATTTGCATTTTTCTTCCGGATAGCCTCTTCAACATCTATAAATTTTTCATTTTTAATAGTTTCATCCATAGTGTCGATTTTAAAATGAAGCCAAAAATAAATAAAAAACATGTAATGAAGTCAACATTACTTTATAAAAAAGCATTTGTCTTGCCTTTTAGATATAAGTTTTAATGAGATATCATTGTATAAAAGCTGTAATCATCATTAAACCAGAATCAAAACAAAAGAAAATATTAATATCTCAAAGTATTAATTACTTTTTTTACATTTGTAGTCAATTGATTAAAAAAATGAAAAAATGACTATTGGAATAGCAAACGACCATGCAGGCTATGAGCTTAAAATTAAACTATTGGATTATTTTAAACAAAAATCTATTGTTTGTCGGGATTTCGGTTCCACAACTTCTGAAGCGGTAGATTATGCAGATTTCGGACATAAACTTGCCACGGCGATAGAAAATAAAGAAGTTGACTGCGGTATCTCAATTTGTGGAAGCGGTAATGGTATTAATATGACGGTCAACAAACATCAGTCCGTTCGATCAGCTCTGTGCTGGAACAAAGAAATAAGTCATTTGGCCAGATTGCACAACGATGCTAACATTTGTGCCTTACCAGCAAGATTTATAACTTCCGATGAAGCTTTTGAAATTGTGGATGAGTTTTTGAATACTCCGTTTGAAGGAGGCCGACATCTGACCCGTATTAATAAAATACCTGTTAAGTAAGTTAAGTTATAACCAAAACTATGCTAAATGCTATCCAATACGAGTAAGTACGCAATAAGAGCTGTGATATACCTTGCTTTGAAAAGCAAAGGCGAAGAAAAAATTGGCATTAAACAAATCTCCAATGATCTTGAAATACCAACTCCTTTTTTAGGGAAAATTTTACAATCACTGGCAAAACATAAATTGCTTGCTTCAACCAAAGGACCACATGGTGGGTTTAGCCTTGGTAAAAACGCTTACAATATTAATTTAATGGATATTGTAGAAGTAATTGACGGGTTGGATAGTTTTAATATGTGTGTATTGGGATTAAAATCGTGTTCGAACAATGAGCAAAATTGCCCTGTTCATGAAAAATACTCAAAAATTCGGGAACAATTAAAAGATCTCTTCCAAGACGAAAATATTGGAAAATTAGCCGATAACATTAAAGCTAAAAATTACGAGGTGGCTTTGTAATATTTGAAGTAATCCGGCTTAGTATCAAATTAATAGGTTTGTAAACTATAACGGCGGTTAACGCTCCGGAAGTATTTGTCAAAAAATCAAAAATATCGGTTGAACGATGAAGCCTCGGTAAACTTTGAAGAATTTCCATTATACCTCCAAAAGCAACAGCGGTAGCAACCGAGAAGATAATTATCTGGATAACAGGAAAGCTCCTACTTTTGAAATGGTTAAAATCATACATCATCAAAAAAGTAAAAATAAAATACATTCCAAAATGAGCTATTTTATCTACATTTTCAAATGGCATTAAGGCCATTACATGGTTGATTTTTTCGCCAGACCATGCTGAAAGTATGATTACTAAAGCAGACCATCCTATTGTTTTCCAGAAAGCTCTGATTATTTGCATTATTGAGAATTAATTTTGGTTGCAAGATATAACAAAATCCAAATATTTTTGATGTTAAAAATGTTAATTATTGTTTAATGAGCGGCATTTATATTCACATCCCTTTTTGTAAAATGGTTTGTTTTTATTGCGATTTTCATTTTACCGTATCCCTCAAGCAGAAGGATAGATTGATTAACGCAATTTTAAAGGAAGTCGGTTTTCGAAAAAACTATTTAGCAAAGAATGACATAGAAACTATCTATTTTGGTGGTGGCACACCTTCTATACTCGACATTAATGATATCGCCAAAATATTAAGCCAAATCTATAATTACTTTTCTATAGCACAAGAAGCGGAAATCACTCTGGAAGCTAATCCGGACGATTTAAACAAGTCCTATCTTCAGGAACTTAAAAATATTGGCATAAACCGCTTAAGTATTGGAGTACAATCCTTTTTTGACGAAGAGCTGAAATGGATGAACCGCCGGCATACCTCACAGGAGGCAGAGCACTCCATAAAACTTAGTCAGGACTGCGGGTTTTCGAACCTTAATGTAGATCTGATCTATGGCATTCCCGGATTAACGGATAAACGCTGGAAGCAAAACCTGGATTTATTCTTACGTATGGATGTTCCGCATCTTTCGGCATACCACTTAACGATTGAGCCAAAAACTGTGTTTGGGTATTACAAACGTAAAGGACGCTTAACGGAAATATCTGAAAACGATAGCATTTCGCATTATGAAATGCTAATCAATACCATGGAGCTCCACAAATACCACCATTATGAAATTTCAAATTTCAGTCTGAATGGCTTTATGTCAAGACATAACACCAACTATTGGAATTCAGGCAAATATCTTGGTATAGGCCCTTCGGCTCATTCATTCAATGGCACTTCCCGCCAATGGAATAGTTCGGTCAATACCAAATATATGAATGGCCTTGAGAAAAACGAATCCTTTTATGAAATAGAAATGCTATCAGAAACAGACCGTTTTAATGATTACTTACTCACCGGATTAAGAACAGCAAAGGGAGTTAATAAAGAAGAGATATTAAAAATATTTGGTAACAAATATCTTGAACATTTTGAAAGAGAATTGAAGAAATTTAATGCCTTTGGTTATGTGCTGGAAGAAAATAGCCAAATTCGCCTTACAGAAATTGCGATGTTTGTTTCGGACAAAATTATCTCAGAATTGTTTTGGGTTTAGACCTTGCTTTCTGGATATTGCTTTGAATTATGATTTTTGGCCTATCTTTAACGTTTTTTACGAATACGATCTTCGTCTTATTGAAAAACTTTTTGAATATTTAACAAAATTTTGAGTCCTAAATTAGCTTTTATAATATCAGAAAAACATGAAGCCATTTTTTAAATCCTCGTTTATTATCAGTTTGTTAACAATCCTGTTTATATTCGGCCGACCTGTTTTTGGTCAGGATAAACTTATAGACATCCTAAACGAAGAGGTTAAACGCGAAATGCAAATTCTCAAACAACAAGAAACACCTGCATACTATATCAGTTACAGAGTAGATGAAATGGCAGGCTATTCCATTAATACATCCTTTGGAGCATTAACTTATTCAGATGATAATAAAGCAAAATATTTGACAGTAACCGTGCGTGTTGGCTCTCCTCAGTTGGATAACTTTCACCAATTGCGCGATAATTCATTTAGTTATCCGGATTATACTACAGTAGAAATTCCAACAACTGCTGAACCACTTGCTATTAAACAAGTTTTATGGAATGCAACAAATGATTCATATCAACAAGCCGTAGCCAATTATACCAAAGCTAAGGCCAATGTTGCGGTTAAGGTGGAAGAAGAGGACAAATCGGCAGATTATGCCATGGAAGAACCTAGCATCAGCATTGAAAATCAAATAAAAATAGAAGATATCAAGTTTGACAAATCGGCTTGGGAAAATAGACTTAAAAAATATTCTGCCCTATTTTTAAACGATTCTGCTATTTTTAGCGGATCAGCTTCAGCTAGTTTTCAGGTTAGCCATAAATTTTTTGTTTCCTCACTCGGAGATAAAATTTTGCAGAATTTCACTTCTTCCAGGGTTTATGTGAATGGCACAATTAAAGCGAAAGATGGTATGGAAATGCCACTTTATAAATCATATTTTGCTTTCACACCTGAAGGGTTACCCTCTGATAAAATATTGTTGAACGATGTTAAAGACATCGTAAGTAACCTGATTGCTTTAAAAAGCGCTCCGGTTGCTGAACCATATACGGGGCCAGCTTTACTATCGGGCAGATCTGCAAGTGTTTTTTTTCATGAAATTTTTGGTCATCGGATTGAAGGGCAACGCATGAAAAATGAAAGCGATGCGCAAACCTTTAAGAAAAAGATAAATGAGCAGGTACTACCTTTAACCATGAGTGTATATTGCGATCCACAAATGAAAAAACTGGAAGGTCAGGATCTTAATGGGTTTTATCTTTATGATGATCAGGGAACCAAAAGCCAAAAAGTCAATATCGTAGGAAATGGTATCTTAAAAAACTTTTTAATGTCTCGCTCACCAATTAATGGTTTTCCCAAATCGAACGGTCATGGAAGAGCACAAGCCGGGTTTCAACCTGCATCCCGGCAATCTAATCTGCTCGTTACAACATCTCAGCCAAAGACCAAAGAAGAACTGCGCGCCGAACTCATTAAACTGGCCAAAGATCAAAATAAACCTTACGGGTATCTTTTTGAAGATGTTGTGGGAGGTTTTACCACTACCGGTCGATACAGTCCAAATTCATTTAACGTCACTCCTACCCTGGTTTACAGAGTATATACCGATGGACGCCCAGATGAAATAGTTAGAGGTGTAGACTTAATTGGAACACCGCTATCCATGTTCTCTCAAATTGATGAAGTTGGTAATAAAACAGAAATATTTAACGGTTATTGCGGCGCAGAATCTGGCAGCGTGCCGGTATCAGCAGCATGTCCTATGTTGTTGGTTAAGGTCATTGAAACCCAGAAAAAAGCTAAATCCCAGGAGCGATCATTCATCCTCCCCAGACCTGATGATAAATAGTATGGACGTAAATATTGAAATTATAAAATCATGAACTCATTCCTTCGATACAATTTAATATTGTCAATCGTAATTTTAGCATCGCTACATTGTATTAAAGCTCAAAACAACGATGAAGTCATTTTTAAAGCAGCGAGCGATGAACTCAACCGTAATATCACCAATTTGAATCTTGGCAATTACAAACCCCCATTCTTTATTGGGTATAGACTAAGTTATTCAAATATTCTGTCAATTAAAGCTTCCCTTGGCTCCATAGTTCATTCGGAAGAAAGTACAGGCAAGTCTCCAAATATCAGGTTAATGGTAGGTGACTATTCATTAAACGATGAGAACTTTGTTAGTAGTAGTAAATCCTATTCATCCGGAAGTTTTTATTTGCCTTTACCTATCGAAAATAATTACAGCGCCATACGCCGTTCGCTCTGGATCATGACAGACCGTGTGTATAAGTCGTCCATTGAAAAATACGAACAAAAATTAACAGCATTAAAACAGCAAAACAAGGAGGAGAGTGAACAACTTGATGATTATTCTAAAGTTACCCCGGTTAATATGGTCATGAAAAGTGCTCAAATAAAGTACGACAGACCAAAGTGGGAAACCACAACAAAAGACCTCTCATGCATTTTCAAAACATATCCGCAAATAGCTTCATCATCAGTCATTTTATATTGTTTGAATAGTTCATTTTATTATGTAACCAATGAAGGAACCAAAATCAAACAACCTTGCAGTATTGCATGCCTTTTGGTGAATGCAAATGCGCAAGCCATAGATGGAGAACCATTAAAGGATCACTTGCTTTATTTTG
>WSSedL1CaDRAFT_10001481_pt1 | contig 13609 bp, 11 predicted proteins | sample WetSurSL1Cattail_FD_9464 | JGI IMG/M metagenome (IMG submission 9464)
TAAATATACACTTTTTGGCAATTATTCTCATCATTTTTAAACTGTTTTTAACATCAAAATACTGATAATTAAATGATTATATATTTTTAAAGGAGTGACTAATTATATGAAGAACTATTCCATTTGTTTTTATTTGAATGTCTATTGTAAATAAGATTACCCCGAATAACACTGGTTTGAATCCATTTCCTATTACTAGTAAAACAAAGGCTTCACATTTCTGTGAAGCCTTTGTTTATTATAAAAACCTAAATAAAGTGGATTATTCTTAAAAAAGTTTAAACACTTCGATTAATAATTCATTTGAGAGTGATTATTTATTTAAAATATCTTAATGATTTTGTGATTAATGATGAATTGAAAATCGAAAGATAAACAATTTATTAGTGGATATGTCTACTATTAAAATGGTTTATTAATTAAATTTTTAAACAATTATAAATACTACTTAGGAAAGCCAGTAAAATATATTTTATTTGTTTTTTTTAATTTATTTCTAGCCTGCTCACCTTGGTCATCTGATAACAATCCTGCCTTGGACTTAGTAGGAGAGAATGGAAAAGAATTATAAAAATTTGGAAGTTAAAATATATTAAGTTTTAGAATTATTTGATTGAAGCTAAGCATATTTGTATAAATTGAAGTTTCTTACAACAGATAAATATTCAGTTTTGAATCATGTAATCATTATAGAACTCAATTATAAAATTAATTCACTGAAATTATATCTGTGCGTCTAAAAGTATTGATTGTCTCTTTTTTATTTAGATACCTATTGACAATTTATTCAAAAGAGATAATTTGGGCTTTTTAGCAGCTATTATTTATGTTTTTAGGTTGTAATAAATTCAAAAAAAATTTAGTGTCAACCAAATTGTCAACTAGAAATAAAAAAGCCTGTAAATATTGAGTTTACAGGCTTTTTTGTGGAGTCGCCGGGAATCGAACCCGGGTCCAAACAAGCAATTAAAGAGCTTTCTACACGTTTATTTCCTGATTGGATTTTCGATGTTGAGCTAGGTCAGAAACAACCACTCAACACTTATCTTCTTAATTTCGAAATCCACCCGAAGCTTATGGAAATCTAGGTCTATTTTTACGGTTCTCCTGTACTGACCGCCACAAACCAAGGCTTTCAAGGAGAATCCAGCTTCCCTATCTGATAGGGACGTGGCGCAATCGTACTATAATTCGGATTATGCAGCTAAAGCGTAGTTATTTTCGCCGTGTAAAATTGTAAGATCTTATATTTACGAGCAAGGTCTCAATGCTCGACGTGCTTACTGTTCAATTCGACTTGCTGTCAAAACCAGTCGACCCCAGTTTTCAAAAATTAATTTGAGTGCGCAAAAGTACAATTTTTAACTCAATAATTTGAACTAAGCCTTATATCAATTACAAAAATTATTCCTCTTTCTCGTCTTTGTCTAATTTGAACGGATAATCACCAAATAAAGGCGATAACTTTCTAACCTGATAAGTTTTTGTTGTAAACTTATTCGATAAGGCAATAATAGTGACATGCTCTTTTTGTAATGTTACGTATGAAGAGGTATTTCCGTGCCACCATCCGTTGTGAAAATAGAAATTTTGCCCTGTCTCCCAATTAATCATTCGGATTCCAAGACCGTAATTTCTTTCTCCTTTACGTTCGTTACTAAAAGGAGTATAAACCAGTTTTAATAATTTTGGACTAAGAAAACCTGGAGCATTGCGAGCCATATCAAATTTCAATAAATCTCTTGGCGTAGAATAAATATTTTTGTCGCCATAAATAGCATCCAAATAATCTTTTCCTATTTCGACTTTATTTCCTTTATAAGAGGTTACGGCAGTATCTTTGTCTTTTTCATAATCAAAAACATAAGTATGATTCATTCCCAATGGTTTAAAAATCATACGTTCCATTGCTTTTTTATAACTAAGACCTGTTTTCTTTTCGATGATAAGTGCTAAAACAGCATAATTTGTATTACAATAGCTAAAACGGCTGTCAGTTCTAGATTCTAAACCAATGTCTTTGGTAGCCATTAAATTCACAATATCTTTATTGCTTAGAATGTTGTGTCGGTCCCATACGCCATCTTTTTTATCAGTAAAATAAGCATAATTGCGCATTCCACTTCGGTGGTTTAAAAGTGTTTTAACCGTTACTTCTGGAAAAGGAAAATTAGGAAGTATAGTATTTACTTTTTGGTCTAAACCAATTCTATTTGCATCAATTAATTTCAAGATTGCTGTTGCTGTTAGCACTTTACTTACCGATGCCAAATGAAGTGGCGTAGTAGCTGTCATAGGTCTCTTGTCTCTAAAATTAGCCATACCTTCGTATTTTTCGAAGATAATTTGACCATTTTTAGCCACAAGAAAACTTCCGTTCATACTGTTGTTCGGCCAATTTTTATTGTAAAAATGCTCGATAGCATTTTTTTTAGAATTGATATATTGAGCGGTTAATTTAGGCAGTTTCTCCTTAGAAGGTTCCATGTGTGGCATGGTATCTTTTGGTAATTCATCATCAGAAAGGATTCCTTCTTTATTCTTTTGTTTACAAGAACTCAAAACCAAAATAAGCAGGAGGAATTGTAGTATATTTGTCTTTTTTATAAAAATCATTATCTTGAGGCTATATTGGCAAATATATAGAATCAAATGCGTTTGAGAGTTGTTTTTTTTGATGTTAACAGAATTTTTTGAAAGTTTTTAAACGACTTTTTTCTATGTTTTTGGCTTTCAGCTTTTAATGATTTTCTGCTGTTTTTTTTGTAAAATAAATCTGTTTTTTTGTAGGATAAAAATATAAATACTTAGAAGTTAAAGGAATAATACCGTACACAATATGAAATTTGGAATAATAAAAGAAAGAAAAAATCCGCCTGATAGAAGAGTGGTATTTTCTCCTAATACATTAGTAAAACTAAAAACACTTTATCCAGAACTTAGTGTTAAGGTAGAAAGTTCGGATATCAGAGTATTTAGTGATTTGGATTACAAAAGTCTAGGTATTGAAGTTGTTGATGATGTGAGTGATTGTGATATGTTGGTTGGTGTAAAAGAAGTTCCTGTTGATAACTTGATTCCTAATAAATCGTATTTCTTTTTTTCGCATACTATAAAAAAGCAAGCCTATAATAGAGGCTTATTGCAAGCCTTATTAGAGAAAAATATTGATTTTTATGATCATGAAACTCTTGTGGATGCCAGTAATAATCGTTTGATAGGTTTTGGGCGTTATGCTGGAATGGTGGGTGCTTACAATAGTATTCGCGCTTTTGGAATCAAATTTGAATTGTTCAAATTGCCTAAAGCCGAAACCCTTTCTGGGAAAGAAGATTTAATTCGTCATTTAAAAAGAATAGTTCTTCCTCCAATAAAATTTGTGGTTACAGGAAAAGGAAAAGTGGGCGCTGGTGTAAAAGAGATTTTGGACGCGATCAAAGTCAAATCAGTCACAGAAGAAAATTATTTGACTAAAAATTATACGCAAGCGGTTTATATCCAAATAGATGTTTTAGACTATAATAAAAGAAAAGATGGTGCCGTTTTAGAAATCTCCGATTTTTTTCAGAATCCCCAAGATTACCAAAGTAATTTTGAGCGTTTCACAAAAGCATCTGATATTGTAATTACGGGACATTTTCATGCCAATGAAGCTCCTGAAATTCTAACAAGAGAAATGTTGCAATCCAAAGATTGTAAAATAAAAGTTGTAGCCGATATTTCTTGTGATATCAACGGGCCAATAGCTTGTACACTGCGTGCTTCAACTATTGAAGAGCCTTTGTACGGTTATCTACCAATAGAAAATAAAGAAGTAGATGTGTTTCATCCAGCAGCTATTGTAGTGATGGCAGTTGATAATTTGCCTTGCGAATTACCGAAAGATGCCAGCGAAGGTTTTGGTGAAATGTTTATAGAAAAGGTTTTACCTGCTTTTTTTAATGGTGACAAAGATGGTATTTTAGCTCGTGCAAAAGTTACTGAAAACGGAAAGCTAACTGCAAGATTTAGTTATTTACAGGATTTTGTAGGTAATAAATAAGTCTAAAAATAACCGCAAAGTTCGCTAAGAAATTGCTTAGGAAAGTTAAATAAAAAAGCAAGGTTCGCAAAGCTTTGTGTAAAAGTTGTGTATATTTAGGAGTTGGTGGCAATGTTGTCGAAAATGAAAAAAATCCTTTAATGAAGTCAAAAATAGACATTACTGAATTTAGAAATAGATTAAAAGGCAATACGAAAATTGGCTCGCCGAAACTAAAAATTCCAATGGGGTTCTTTTCAATTTTTACTGATAATTCGAAATGCTTTTATGGGAATTTTGACAATTCAACTTTTGAACTCATAACAAATTCTAATTTTTCTCCAGCTTTTTATTTTCTTAAAGGAACATATAAAAATACAGAAAAGAACTTGATTGTAAATTATAGTATTGAACCAGTTGGCAAATTACGAATTGCTTGGATAAAGTACTTTCCTATTATTACGTTTATTATATGTAATTCTATTTTCTATTTTGAAGCAAAACCACCAATAGAAATATATATTATATTTAATTTATTCATTATTTTTATTTCTATCTTTTCGAGACTTAACATAAAATGGCAAAATAAAAAAATGGAAAGAAAATTCTATAAAATATTTGAAATAATTGAATGAGAAAAACACAGCCACCTACAAACTTCTGTAGTTATTCACAAATTTAGTGGAATTACTATTTTTTATCGTATTTCTGTTAAGCCGAAATTACTAATCTTCGTAAGTCGCAACCTCGAAAATCTTTGTAAAATTTGAGTTTTATCAACACAATCCGAATAAAAAATCTTTGCGAACTTTGCGGTTAAAATCACACCATATCTTCGGGCTTTACCCAAGCATCAAAATCTTTGGCAGTTACATAACCCAAACGAACGGCTTCTTCTTTGAGAGTTGTTCCGTTTTTGTGAGCAGTTTGAGCAATTTCGGCAGCTTTGTAATAACCAATTTTAGTGTTTAGTGCCGTAACTAACATTAGCGAATTAGAAACCAATTCTTCAATACGTTTATAATTGGGTTCGATTCCTTGAGCACAATGTTCGTCAAAAGAAGCGCAAGCATCACCTAATAATCGTGCCGATTGCAGGAAGTTTGCAGCCATCAAAGGTTTGAACACATTCAGTTCATATTGTCCTTGCATTCCACCAACGCTGATGGCAACATCATTTCCTATAATTTGTGCACAAACCATTGTCAAGGCTTCACATTGGGTTGGGTTTACTTTTCCAGGCATAATAGACGAACCGGGTTCATTTTCTGGAATTAGGATTTCTCCAATTCCCGAGCGTGGTCCCGAAGCCAGCATTCGAATATCATTCGCAATTTTATTTAAAGAAACTGCCAATTGTTTCAGAGCTCCATGAGATTCCACAATAGCATCATGGGCAGCTAAAGCTTCAAATTTATTCTTGGCGGTTATAAATGGAAGTGCTGTGAATTCAGCAATATATTCCGCTACTTTTATGTCGTATCCTGCAGGAGTGTTTAAACCTGTTCCTACGGCAGTTCCACCTAAAGCAATTTCGGATAAATGGGCTAAGGTATTTTTGAGTGCTTTTAAACCATGATTTAATTGCGCTACATAACCTGAAAGTTCTTGTCCTAAAGTGAGTGGAGTAGCATCCATCAAGTGCGTACGACCAATTTTCACGACGTTTTTAAATTCGGTTGATTTAGCGTCTAATGTGTTTCTCAATTTTTCAACTCCGGGAATTGTGGTGTCCATTATTGCTTTGTAAGCAGCAATGTGCATGGCAGTAGGGAAGGTGTCGTTAGAAGATTGCGATTTATTAACATCATCATTGGCTTTGATGAATTGTTCTCCTTGACCAATTTCAAATCCTTTGATAACTTGGGCTCTGTTAGCAATAACTTCGTTTACATTCATGTTGCTTTGTGTTCCAGAACCCGTTTGCCAAATGACCAATGGAAATTGATCGTCTAATTTTCCTTCCAGAATTTCATCGCAAACGGCGGCAATGGCATCGCGTTTTTCGGAGCTCAAAACACCTAAATCACAATTAGCGAAAGCAGCGGCTTTTTTTAAATAAGCAAAACCCTCGATAATTTCTTTTGGCATCGAAGCCGAAGGTCCTATTTTAAAATTGTTTCTAGAACGTTCCGTTTGTGCGCCCCAATATTTTTCGGCTGGGACTTGAACTTCGCCCATAGTATCTTTTTCAATTCTATATTTCATAGTTGTTGTTAATTAAATAATTTTTAGAAAATAGTTTCTTGATGAAAACAATTGCCTAGCCCTGATGGGAACGGCATCCTTTTATGGCTTTCTTTAAGACATAAAAGATAGAGTGGACAGCAGGAAATCGAAGATTCAGCGTAGCTAAATTGCTCCTAAAATCCAAATGAAGCTTAAATGTACGCATAAATGTATTTTTATGAAAATTGATTGTTGTTTTTATTGCTAAGAAAAAAATTAACTGCTACATTTGTGGCTACATTCAAAATTCCGGAAAACATGTTTGAATTTTCACAGTATTTAGGCTTTTTACTTTTTTTAACCATCCTTACAATGGGGTTTTGGTTAATGTTCTTTCTTGTTAGTTTCGTATCCTATTGGGTAGGAGGTGCTACTTGGGAAATGTACAAAGAAAAAAGAGCTAAAAAGCAACAAGAAAGAGAGTCAATTTAATTTGATTTTCTAAGATAAAAAAGGACTCGTAAAAATGAGTCCTTTTTTTTGTGCCTTATTTGTAAAATATTATTTAGCAGCTAAACTAAAAAAGACCCGCTTTCACGAGTCTTTTTTAGTTGTATTATCCAGGGAAATCTTCGCCACCATCTCCGCCGCCATCATTATTTTTTGGCATGTTTTTATTTTTGTCTGTTTTTTTCATGTTCAAACGGTACGTGAAAGACAGATTAAATTGTCTTTTTCTCCACTGAAATTCACTGTATGAATTCACACTAGGTAAATTAGTTTCCGATTTCATTTTTCTAGAATTAAATAAGTCACTTACATTAAAAGCAATCGTAGCTTTGTCTTTTAAGATGTCTTTACTAAATGCAGTGTTGACTACATAATTGCCTAAATTTTTTCCTTGAGCTGTATTTCGTGGACTAAAATACATTCCTGATAATTGCCAGTCAATTTTGTAAGGAAGCGTTAAACGAGAGTTTACTCTAGAAAACCAAGAGAAAGTTTCGTTGTTTAAATTTTGAGTAATTAATTCATTTTCGGTATTAGTATAGCTATAATCTCCTGTTGTTTTAGTATCTGCCAAGTTGAAACTACTGTTTATTTTCCAAATTTTAAATGGAGTATAGTTTAACGTGAATTCTAATCCGAATTGTTGTTCTTTAGCTAAATTGATTGGACTGCTTAATATAACGGGATTGTTACCAACAAATTCTCCAGTTTCAGTACGAACAAATGAGAATACATCTTTAGTGTTTTCAAAATACATTGAAGTACTAAAAGTTACTTTATTCCATTTTTTTAGATATCCTAAATCAAACTTATCCGTAAACGATGGATCTAAGTCAGGATTTCCTCTAAATAAGTTGATGTTACTAGAATAGTTAGTTGCAGGATTTAAGAAACGTCCTCTGGGTCTTGATAAACGCTTACTGTAACTCAAAGAAACACTGCTTTCATCTGATATTTCATAATTGATAAAAGCACTAGGAAAAAAATTACTGTATTTTTTAGTGTTGTAATTTTGTGTATCCAATAAATTGACATCAATTTTTGTGTCTTCCCAACGCAAACCAAATAAATAAGAGAACTTATTCATTTTAAAACCATATTGCGTATACAAAGCATTAATACGCTCATTGTATTCTAAAGTATTGGAAAGATAGCCATCAATTGGGTTTCCACTATTATCTGTAGTTACACTATAAGTATTGTCTAAGTTGTTGAAGTTTCCTTTGTAACCAGCTTCAAATTGGCTTCCATTTTCAAAAGGTAAAACATAATCAGTTTGTACTTGAAACATGTTTTGTTTTTGATCATTAAATGTAGTATCATAAGTTGCAGGATTATTACTTCCAATAGTTTCATCAGTAATAAGAGAATTATCAGCATCTTTATTGATAGCATAAGAAACGTCTACGGTTAATTTATGTCCTTTATCGTTGAAGTTTTTTAAGAAGTTAGAAGCAAATTCGGTATCTTTTCCAGTATCGTCTCCAGCACTTAAACGGTAACGAGTAGAAGTAAAATTATGATTTTCATCAAATGAATTGTAGTATACTAAATCATTATTAGTACCACTATTGTCTCTATAGCTAATAGAGTTTGTCCAAAAAGTATTTGGAGCAACCGTCCATTCTACTCCTGTTTTTGTTGAAATTCCTTTTCTAATACGCTCTGTATCTTTGTCTTCGTCAGTGTAACCAATAATGCTACCAGTGTCTTTATTTAGGTTAGTAGAGTTTGTTAAACCTGTACCTTGACTAGTTCTATAATTGTATCCAGTAGAAGTAAAAAAGTTAAGTTTTTTAGTTTTGTAATTTAAATCGGCGCTTAAACCATAGGTTTCAGGAATTCCAGTAGAAGCAATAAAGCTTCCGTTGAAACCTAAATTTTTTCCTTTTTTCAAAATAATATTAAGAATCCCAGCTCCACCTTCGGCATCATATCGTGCGGATGGATTGGTAATTACTTCTACTTTGTCAATAGCATCAGCAGGAATTTGGCGTAAAGCCTCTGCCATATTTAATGCATTCGAAGGGCGTCCGTCAATAAAAATACGCACGTTTTCATTTCCACGTAAACTTACATTTCCTTCAACATCAACCGTTACCGATGGTACGTTTTCAAGGACATCGCTTACAGTTCCTCCTTTTACAATCATGTCTTGGCCAACATTATATACTTTTTTGTCCAATTTGATTTCGACTGTTGATTTTTCAGCACGAATAACCACTTCGTTTAATTGCGCAGCATCTTCAACTAATGCAATGGTTCCCAAATCAGTATTTTTTTGAAGATTGCGTTGGTTGTATTCGATTGCTTTAAAAGAAATAAATTCGATTTTTATATTGTACGTTCCAGGAGCGACTTCAATAGAAAAACTACCTTTTGAATTTGTAATTCCACCCGAAATAACTTTTGGATTTTTAGAGTCCGTTATGGTTACTGTTGCATATTCTAGAGGTTGTTTTGTTGTTTTTTCAATTACAGTCCCCGAAATTTTTACTCTTTCTTTGGCAGGGTCTATAACTGGATCACCAATTTTAGCAAAACTGCTTAGGCAAGTAAAAAGTAACGTGAGGCTTAAAATGAATCTTAACTGTTGTCGCATTTTTTTTATTTTTATGTTTGTGTTAGGAATCCCAAAAAAGGATTTGGTTTAATGTCGATATATTAAATAAATGTTAAAAAGACTATTCTTTCTGGAAAAAGGCTTCTATTTTATCCATTTCTCGAGCAATGATAGCTTTATCTCCTTTAATAATGATAGGTCTTTCAATTAATATTGGATGTGCAATCATGGCTTGAATAACAGCTTCATCACTCATTTCTTGATTTTTATAATTCTCAATCCAAATTTTCTCTTTTTGACGAACTAACTCAATTGGTTTCAACTTTAATTTCTTTAATAAAGTACTAAGTTCTTCTTGGCTAGGTACTTCTTCTAAATATTTAATGATTTTATATTCTTGATTACTGTTTGCTAAAAAAGCCAAACAATTTCTTGATTTTCCACAACGCGGATTATGATATACTTCAATCATCAGTATTAATTTTATAGTTTAAAATAAAAAGGGTATTTTCGAAGATGCAAAAATAGGTTTTGAAAGTTTAATAGTACTACTTTAATTCATAAAATAGATGTTTATAGAACAAGGAATTCGTCCGGAGAATAAATTTTGGAAATATTTACTAGGCTCAGTATTAATTATTTTTGCGTCTTTTGTGGGGCAAATTCCATTGGTAATTGCTGTTATTGGAAAAACATTTGCTACTGGAGAAACCTATCCTTCTACAAATGAGGAGGTGATGCGTTTTTTTGAATCGAATGTGACTCTTTTTTTAATTCTAATTTCGTTTGTATTTGCCTTTGCGGGAATTTATTTGGTTGTGAAGCATTTACACAAACAAACACTACTTTCGGTCACTACTTCAAGAAAAAAAGTCGATTGGAATCGCATTTGGTTTTCTTTCGGTCTTTGGTCGGTGTTTTCAATTTTTTCGACTTTAGTTTTTTATTTTTTAAATCCAAGCTTATATATTTTACAATTTAAACCCATTCCTTTTGCTATTTTAGTCTTAATTGCAGTGGCGCTAGTTCCTATTCAAACTAGTACAGAAGAATATGTTTTTAGAGGTTATTTGATGCAAGGTTTTGGAAATTTGGCACAAAACAAATGGTTTCCTTTGTTGATGACTTCAATCATTTTTGGAGGAATGCACCTTTTTAATCCTGAAGTTTCGAAATTAGGAAACATTATTTTTGTCTATTACATTGGTACAGGATTGTTTTTAGGAATACTGACTTTAATGGACGAAGGAATGGAATTAGCATTAGGTTTTCATGCTGCCAATAATCTTATTGGAGCTTTATTAATCACCTCCGATTGGTCTGCTTTTCAAACGCATTCTATTTTCAAAGATATTTCTGAACCTCAAGCTGGATTTGATGTTGTTATGCCTGTAGTATTGGTTTATCCTTTGCTTTTATTTATCTTTAGTAGAAAATACCAATGGACGGATTGGAAGGAAAAATTAACTGGAAAAGTGATTTCAAACAATTAAATTCATGAAAAAAGTTACGTATAAAAACATTCATAATTTTTTTAAATTCAACGGAGTTCATTTTGATAGTAAAGGCTTGCGAGTTGCTGCTTATTATTTGATAAAAGAAGGGGATACACATGAAAAAGCATTGGGTGATTTTTTGCTCGATTGGTTTGATGAAAAATCGTATATTGATTTACAAACTTCTGGTACAACTGGAACTCCTAAATTGATTCGTAAAAACAAACAGGCTTTGGTGAACTCGGCATTAGCAACTGGAGATTTTTTCGAATTAAAACCTGGCGATACCGCTTTGTGTTGTTTGCCAGTTGAATTTATTGCTGGGAAAATGATGTTGGTTCGAAGTTTTATTTTGGGTTTAGCGATTGATTTTGTTGCTCCTAGTGCTGCTCCTTTGGCAAATGGGAATAAAAAATACAATTTTGTAGCGATGGTTCCTTTGCAAGTGCAAAATTCTTTGAATGAATTGCATAAGGTAGAGAAGCTAATTATTGGCGGAGCCAAAATGGATAGTGCTTTAGAAAAAAAGCTTTTAGAAATCAAAACTAATGTCTATGAAACCTATGGAATGACAGAAACCATTACGCATATTGCCGCTAAGGAAATAGGAGAGCATGCTTTTTCTATTTTGCCCAATGTTCAAATTTCTCAAAATGAAAATAACTGTTTGGTAATTGATGCACCACAGGTGAGCGAGGAACGTTTGTTTACTAATGATTTAGTTGAACTAAAAAATGATTCTCAATTTGTGCTTTTAGGACGTATTGATAATGTAGTGAATAGTGGTGGAGTGAAACTAATTCCAGAGCAAATTGAGTCAAAATTATCGAATAGAATTGCTACTCGTTTTTTTGTTGGTGGGATTCCTGATACTGTTTTAGGAGAAAAATTAGTTTTAGTAATTGAAGGGCAAAAACAAGATTTGGACGAATCTATTTATACCGTTTTAGATAAATATGAAAAACCGAAAGTTGTTTTTTTTGTAACTGAATTTCAATCAACGGAAAGCGGAAAAATAAAAAGAAAAGCGATTTTGAAAGACTTAGGACAGTAATTATTTGTGCTCAATAATTTCGGCTTTTAATTTGTCAACGTGTAATATTCCTATTTTTTTATTGACTATTTTAATTACGCCTTCTTTTTTTAAACTGGAAAGAATACGAGTCACTTGCTCATCAGTAGTTCCTACAAAATCAGCAATTTCTTTTCGAGAAAGATTGATGTTGACTAAGTTATTTGTGTGACCAAATTTTTTGAGCAAGTACAATAAGATGTCAATAACGCGTTCACGCACGTTCATTTGGGCAATTTTTTTGACTCTGTTTTCGCTTTTGTTCAATTCTTCGGCATAAAAAAGCATCATGTCATAGGTGAATTCAGGAATCGATTTTAGAATAGCATGCATAATATCATTACTAAAATTACACAAAACAGTATCTTCAATTGCTGAAGCAGCAATCAAGTAACGGTTGCTGGTTCCAAAACCCCTAAAACCCAGTGTATCCCCATCAGTTGTAAGGCGAACAATTTGTTCTTTGCCGTAAATACCCGTTTTTAAAACCTTTACTTTTCCTTTGTAAATAAAATACAATCCTTGAATAGGTGCGCCTTCAATCATGAATTGCTGTCCTTTTTTACAAGTATAATTAGTTTTTTCCAAAACAAAATCTTGCATCTTTTCCAGATGCAAATGTTTTTTGATAAAACAGTTGGTATTGATACAGTTCGTACAATCAGTAGTAATTCCTCTCATTTGTTCTTGATTTAGTTGATGAGTTGAACTCAAGCTTATAATAGAACAAATGTAAATAAAAATAAGTATTAGTACTTATTTTAAAAAATCAAATTACTTAGTTTTAGGTGTTTTTATCGATTTGGAAATTGAAGAGCTGCTTTTTAAGAGAATCTTATTTTTTAGATTAAAATTGAATCAAATTCTTATTACTGAGTTGTTTTACTCAAACTCCTCATACATTTTTAATAGCTGATTTACAGTGTTCCAGTTCCGAATGGTAGCAATAAGGTTCAATCTTTTTTCAATGTATTTCTGGTCTAATCTTGTTTTACCAGCTGAAACGGCATATTTAATAAAGATTCTGTTTTTATCAATGTGAACTTCATCAGGTTTTACAGCGCTCATTTTCAGGTCGTGAATACGGTCTTTATGCAATTCCATCGAAGTAAAAGCCACATAGAGTTTTTTAGTATCAACTTCTTTTTCTTTTAGAAAGAGATTGTTGTTCAGGCAGGACGTTAAATTATCTTTATTAATGACAACTACAGGGACATCATGTCCAAAAGTTTTAAAAATTTCTTGTTTGATTTTAAAACCTACTGAGGCTGGATTTTCTTCTTCAGTTGTCACAAATACATTTCCAGTTTGGATATAAGTAGTCACATTAGTAAAACCAATGTTTTCGAGCATTTTTTGCAAGGCATCCATTTTCATCATGTTGTGTCCAGAAACGTTAATGCCGCGAAGTAAAGCCAGATGTGTAGTCATTTTTATATTGTAATTTATTATTGTAAAAGGGAATAGAGTTGATTCATATCATCAAATAACGGAATGTTCATTTGCTGTAAAGCATCCCTATTAAAGTCATTCGAAAAACCAAAAACATCAAAACCTCCTGCTAAAGCCGCTTGAACACCTGCGGGACTGTCTTCGATAACGACACAATCTTTAGGGGCAAATCCCATTGTTTTGGCTGCGTGAAGATACAATTCAGGATTGGGTTTCCAGCTGTTGATGTCATAAGCACTAAAAATAGCACCTTCAAATTGATGAATTAAATGAGTTGCAGTTAAGTTGAGTCTTATTTTATCGGCAGGACCATTGGAAGCAACAGC
>WSSedL1CaDRAFT_10001482_pt1 | contig 13603 bp, 12 predicted proteins | sample WetSurSL1Cattail_FD_9464 | JGI IMG/M metagenome (IMG submission 9464)
ATCAACAACATCTGTGGTTTCCTCTTCATAATCTAGTATTTCAAAAACCCGTTCTGCTCCCGCAAGCGCAGATTGTATCGTATTGAACATAACTGCGACCGAATTCAGCGGCTGTGAAAATTGTTTTGAATAATTCAAGAAACTAACAACTGTTCCGACTGATAAACCATAGCTTACCGATAAAATACCACCGATCATTGATACCACGGCAAATATGAAATTATTGATAACATTCATTAAAGGCATCATATAACCCGACCAAATCTGGGCTTTATTACTGCTTTCACATAAGCGTTCATTAATTTCTTTAAACTGAAGAATAACCTCCTCTTGTCTGTCAAAGGCCTTAACCATTTTTAGTCCAAGAATATTTTCTTCAATTACACCGTTCAGTACACCCAGGCTCCTCTGTTGTTCCTTAAAATATATGCGGCTTTTGGATGCTATCATTTTTGTTAATACCGAAACCAGAGGGACGCACAACAAGACGACCAGAGTAAGTGGAATATTCAGGCTGATCATAACGGCTAACGAACCCACCAGAGTTACGATGCTGGCGATAAGCTGTGTTGTTGTCTGCGCAATGATCGAACTGATATTTTCCACGTCATTTGTAATTCTACTCATGGTATCTCCATGAGAACGTGTATCATAAAATTTAAGAGGAAGCTTTTGCATCTTCTTAAAAAATTCGGTACGAAGTGTAAAAACCAATTTCTGAGATACCTTTAGTGTCATATAGCCATTGATGGAATTAAGTAACCAATTGGACAGATACAAACATAACAAAATTCCCTGAATTGATACAAGCTTGTCGGTATCCACACTCAGATCCGAAATATGTAAGGTGTTGAAGGTCTTACCAATATAATATGGAATTGCTACTGAAATCAAGGACGATACCACGGTAAGTAAAACCGCTACAAAAATAGTTTTCGCCCAACGCAGATAGATCTTAACAATTCGAAGCATTGTTCCTTTTGCATTCTTTGGTTTCGCTCCCGGAGCGAAAGGATTTCTTCCGGCTCCCGATCTCATACCAATTGAAGGTGTTCTTTGCTGCTGCCGCTCTTGTTCTGCCATCTGTTATGCCCCCTTAACGCTTTCAATCTGTGTACGATAAATATCCTGATAGACTTCACAATTCTCCATTAACTCCCGGTGTGAACCGAATCCCACTTTCCATCCGTTCTCCATGACCAGAATCTTATCCGCAAACATGGCGGTTCCACAGCGCTGTGTAATTGTTATGATTGTCTGTTTATCTAATCTATTTTTCAGATTTTCTTGAACCTTTGCCTCTGTAACGGCATCCAGTGCACTCGTTGCATCATCAAGTATCAAGACGGATGACTTTTTCAATATACCTCGTGCAATTGAAATGCGCTGCTTCTGCCCTCCGGATAGATTGACACCACCGCTTCCAAGATGACTGTCATATCCCTCCTGCATCTGATTTACGAAGTCAGCCTGTGATTTTTTTAGTACCAAATTCAGCTCCTTTTCAGAGGCGTTTTTATCTCCCCACCTCAGATTTTCTGCTACTGATCCGGAAAAAAGTATCGGCTTTTGCGGTACAATTGCTATATTATTACGAATTTCATCGACCCCCAGTGTTTTCAAATCATAATCATCTAATAAAATGCTTCCGGTATCCGCATCATAAAAGCGTAGTAGCAGCCATACAATTGTTGATTTACCGCTTCCGGTCGGCCCGATAATCGCAAGGCTTTCTCCGTCGTTTACCTCGAAAGTGAGTTCCTGGATTGCCGGAAGTCCACCGCCGTTCGGATATGCAAACGTAACATGATCAAAGCTAATTTTTCCGCTCAATTTTCTGTTGTTCTTACTTTTTGCATAATCCTCCTCACAATCGATTATTTCTTGAATTCGTGCAGTAGACGCTTTGGTTCGGACAAACATATTAAATACATTTGTAATCATAATCAGGGAAAATAGAATCTGAGCCATATAGATTGTGAAGGCAGTGATGTCTCCCGCGTTCGCCTGATTCCCCTCAAACAATCTGCTTCCGATATAGATGATGGAGATGGTTCCGATTCCCACAACCAGTGTTAAAATAGGTGAAATTACGGTAATAACCATCTGAGAGGATATTCCGATTCTCATGAAATTCTTGTTTGCTTCATCAAATTTGTCCCTTTCACTACGGTAAGTTCCAAATGCTTTCACGAGACGAACTCCTATTAGATATTCCTGAATTTTAGAATTAACAAGGTCCATTGCCTTTTGTAGCCGATAAAATCTTGGATAACTGAGCTTCATGCTTATAAAAATCAAAATGGTAACCACCGCTACCACCCCATAGATAATGAGACTGAGCCGGATATTCAGCATTGTTGCCAAAATAACACTTCCGATACCGATGATAGGAGCCTTAATAAAAATACGCATGATACCATTTATAAATAAGATAATCTGAGACGTATCATTCGTCATTCTGGTGATGAGTGATCCACTCTCGATTTTATCAACATTGACTTCGGAAAATGATATGATTTTCTCAAATAAGTCAGCTCGTAAGTCAGCTCCCATTCTTTGAGAAACACTGCTTGCAAGGTTATTTCTAACAACCGCAAAACAAGCTCCTATCATAGTTATCACGAGCATTAATATACCCCAGTAATATACTCTGGGCAAATTGGCTTTTTCAATCCCGTTATTTATAATATGAGCCATCAGTGTCGGGCCCAGCAAATCACAAAATGCCTCCAGCGTCACGCATAAGATTGCGACTAAGAATGGTACTTTATACTTTCTAAAATATTTACTATAGAGCTTCATTGTTTATCCCTGCTTCCATCATAATGTGTATAATCAGCTAACCATCAATATAAATTCGTAATAATGCATCCTCCAATTCTTCCTATTCTACCACAAGTTTAATGGAATACTTTTGATAATATACTCTATGGTTTTGTTCCTGTACTTTCGTAACCCGGTAATAACGTGAAAATGTAATGTGCCTGAGGAATATAAATCCAAAAAAAACATGGTAGCGCTGCAATATGCAGTTTACCATGTTGATTTTATTTAACACACATACTAGATCTTAATTAGTGACGGTATCCTTTCCCACTTTATCCATCTTCTCTAACGATAGAACCTCAATATAATAAAATATGCCGTTTGTATCTTCTCCCTGCCTTAGAATTCCTTTTACCTTAATCCAATCCTCAACGGATTTCAGTTCCGACAAATCTTCCTGTGTATAAAATTCAAAGCTGACATATCCACCGTTGCAATAGGGACAGGTCGGCCCAAATCTCCCGACAAATGTGTACGGAGCATAATCATCAATATAGTATCCTTCTATTTCAACTGTTTTTCCTTTGTACTGATCAAAGTTCGTATACCAGTCATTAATCTGAGTCGTGTAAAGATTATCTCCTACCACGATATCCACATTTCCATCAAAGTTCTTCTTATCCGTTTCAATATCACATGGATATCCAACCCTTCCGGATGCATCCGGGGTTCCGAAATCTTTTGTTTCACTACTTGGAGTTTCCTCACTCTGAGTACCATCTTGAGTACTGTCCTGAGAAGCCGCCTGTGTAATTGAATCCATAAATGCTTGATACTCCGGATCATCTTCCGCTTGTGCAGCACTCTCGGAAATCTCCGGAGACGACGCTTCTGTTGTAGGCTCTATCGAGACAGATTCCTTTGGCTTCATCTTATTATTCAAAGCCGCGCTCTGTTGCTTACCGCATCCGGTAATTCCAAATGCAAAGGCAAGTATACATATTATGATAAATAGTGTATATTCTTTTCTTTTATTCATCCTGCTATCTCTCCTTTATCTTCTCGACGAATACAAACAATAAAAACACAATAATATCAGCAATTACTATACTTGCACCGGTCGGCGTAGAATGCATATAAGAGAAATAAATTCCTGCCACAAAGCATACAACCGAAAGCATTGCCGAACAAATGACAACGGAACTAAAATGCTTACATATCCTCATTGAGGAAAGGGCAGGGAAGATAATCAAACTGGAAATCAATAACGTTCCCATCATGCGCATTCCTAAAACGACTGTTACTGCTGTTAACAGAGCGATTAGCATATTGTAAAGATTACTTCGAGTTCCGGTTGCTTTTGCAAAGGTCTCATCAAAGGTAACTGCAAATATTTTATTATATAAAATTACATATAAAATCAGAACTACGATTGACAACACAATGGAAAGCCTTACATCTGACTTACTCATAGATAAGATACTTCCAAACATATAATTGCAGACATCAGTATTCATACCGGTTGTAAGGGATATTGTCATAACACCTACCGCAAGCGCTCCGCTACAAAGCAAACCAGTAGCCGCGTCACCTTTTAACTTACTATTTTCGTTTAAGCGCAGTAAAAGAAATGCTGCGATTACGCAAACAGGTATTGACACTAAGAGGGGTGCTGCATTCATTGCATAAGCTATCGCTAATGATGCAAATCCAACTCGTGATAAGCCATCACCTATCATTGAGTATCTTTTGAGTACCAGACTTACCCCCAGCAGCGCTGCGCATAATGAAACCAAAATTCCTACCACTAAGGCATTTACCAGAAATGGATAGGATAACATCTGCCTAAAAGTATGTATCATCTGTTGAAAGGTATGAAACAACTGTTGAAATATATTAAACAACATCTCCACCTCCCATAAAACGCATTCCAATCTCGCTGTGAACATAATCTTCTTTATTACCAAAAAACAGCTGTGTCTTGCCTAGATGTAAAATATGACTTGCATACATAATCGCACCTTGAATATCATGGGACACCATTATTATTGTTTTTCCTTCCACTTTATTAATCTTCTCAATCAGGCGATATAGTTCTGCTGTCATTACCGGATCAAGCCCGGTAACCGGTTCATCCAATACCAGAAGCTCTTTACCTGCACAAAGTGCTCTTGCCAGAAGCACTCTTTGCTGCTGCCCCCCTGATAACTCCCTATAACACCTATTCTTCAAGTCCTCGATGCCAAGAAATGTTAATTGTCTCACAGCGTCTTCTTTATCTATTTTCTTATAAAATGGCAACACACCCATGTTATTGAGCCTTCCGGAAAGTACCACCTCATAAACACTTGCCGGAAAGTCCCTTTGTGCCATGGTTTGCTGTGGCAAATAACCTATTCGATTGGATTTTAGCCCATCTCCTGCAAGAATGCTTCCTTCCGAAGGACTTTTCAAGCGCAATATTCCCTTAATCAAAGTACTTTTACCCGCTCCGTTTTCCCCTACGACGCATAGATACTCTCCTTTTTCTACGCCAAAATTCAAATCAGATAATACGATGTTCCCTTCATAGGTAAAAGAAACATTCTTGCAGTTAATCAGGCTCATATCAGTTTAATGCCTCCTTAAGTACCTCTACATTATGTTCCATAAGATCAAGATAAGTCACTCCGGCTTTAAATTCATCTTTACTTATATTATGAACAGCATTCAAAAGCTCCTTCTTTGCTCCGGTGGCACTACAGATAGAATCGCACATTTGTTCATTCGAAAGTTCAATATGGAATACAACCGGTATCTTATCCTCCTTGATTTTATCAATTAAAAATGCAACAGTAGCCGCGCTGGCTTCTGTATCAGTGGAACATCCCGGAAATGCCGCATAATAGGTCAATCCATAGTCATCTACAAAATACCGGAAGGGGAAACGGTCTCCTACTACGATTTCTTTTCTGACTGCATGATCTACGACCTCCTGGAATTCACTATCTAAATCCTCTAGTTTTTTTATGTAGTTTTTTGTATTTTCCTGATAATCTTCTGCATTATCAGGATCTACTGCACAAAGTTCATCGCAGAGCTTTTGTACAATCAAAATTGTATTTTTGGGCGAAGTCCACACGTGTTCATCCATTTCCGGCTCCTCTGCATCCTCTTCCTCAGCTTCTGCTTCCATTCCTTCGGTAGTCTCTTCTTCGACTAGATCCACACAATCCATCAGTGTTACAATCTTCATTTTACTTTTATCCATCGAATCTAAAATACTTGAAACCCATGCATCAGAATCACCGCCAACATAAACAAACATGTCTGAATTTTGTACATTCAAAATATCTTGTGGGGTCGGCTCATAGCTATGGCTTTCTGCTCCCGGAGCCAACAACATAGATAAATTAATATGTTCTCCTGCAATCTGGCGTAAAAAATCATATTCCGGAAAAATTGTTGCAATTACGCTTATTTTTTCATTATCTGCATTAGCCTGTTCTTCCTTTTTACTACAAGCTGATAAAGCTGCCATCATAAGAATAACAGACAGTATCACAAAACTTTTTTTATATAATATCTTCATGATTAAATCCTCCAAAATTATAGGTTTGCGTCATCGCACAATCTCTTAAAAAAGAATACAAAAATTTGATACCTTTTAATAAGTATCTATATATTCCATTCTGATTTACATTAATTCGCATTCTAATGACTTAATCGTTCATTCGTACTTTCATTTGAACCGGAGTAATAGAAAGAATTACGTGATTGGATATAGATATGCCTTCATCCATAATACATACAAAAGTAATAAGATATATAACCGTTAGAATTGCAGAACTTATCTGTTGTATCATCGCTTTTGCCAATTGAATTTCTGAACAAATTGGACATCCTTCTCCGCTACAATTGTGATGGATATGTGTAACAATAAAAATATGAGCGTAAATAAGGGCCAAAAAAATAAGAATTGTCATGCTCAGAGCAACTATATTTTTTAAATTTTTCGACAGCATGTATTCTTCCTCCTTTTTACCTAACATGACATGCCTGCACTCCCAATTATTGGTGAACTTTTATTTCTCTCAAAACAGAATGACCAACCCTTTTAAGAATAATCACAAGTAATAGCACGATGACGGATACAATTGCCGTGAAGCCACCGGGAGCTACATTTAAATAATAAGATAGGAATAGTCCTGTCATAATATCAATAATACTGATTGCAATCGAAGCAATTAATGTGATTTTAAATCCTTTTTCCAACTGTATTGCTGTAGCAACCGGTAATGCAATCATGGAACTTAACACCAACACTCCTACAATTCGAACAGATGCAGCAATACTGGATGCTACTAAAATTGAGAATACATAATTAATCAGACGAACCTTCACACCTGTAACTCTTGTGGCCTCTTCATCATAGGAGATATATAATAACGGATGATAAAGAAATACAATGACTAAAATGGATATTACGCTAAGGATAAATATTGTAACCATATCTGCTTTCGTAACGGTCAAAATGCTACCAAACATATATGTCTCCGCATTGGAATGCAGCTTTCCTGAGCTTATAATAGATATCGCAATTCCAACGCTGAGCGATAATATGATTGATAGAATTAGATCCGTATATTTCCTAAAATAATTCCTGAGGAATTCTATCAATGCACCGCAAAAGGCTGTAAATAGAAAAGCACCGATGATTGGATTTTTGTCAAATAATAAGCCAAGTGAAATACCGGCTAACGATGAATGGGATAACGTATCTCCAATCATAGAGTAACGCCTTACTACTAAGAATACCCCGATACATGGACATAGTATAGAAATCATAAATGACACAACAATTGCATTTTGTATAAAACCATAATGAAGCATCCTGATCAGTCCTTTCTTTTATAATGTAGATACTCAGTCGTATACATATCCGGACTGCATAGATGACCATGTCCATTCTGTAAATGAAATATTTTCGTCGAATATGAAAATACTGCTTCAAGGTTATGCTCTACTGCGAGAATCGTAATCTTCTGATTTAAACTCATATCCTTTAATAATCCATAAATTTCTTTCTGACTGTCCACATCGACTCCTGTGGAAGGCTCATCTAATATAAGTAATTGGGGATGTCCCATCAGCGCTCTTGCAATTAATATTTTCTGTGTCTGTCCACCTGACAGATTACCCATTAATGAGCTTTTGAAACTCTCCATTCCAATCAATTTAAGTGATTCCATAATAATGGCTTTATCTTTTAATTTTAATAGCTTATGATAAGAATTCATAACTTCATAAACTGTTATTGGGAAATTTGTATTTGTAAAATCATTTCTCTGCGGGACATATCCAATATATTTTGATTCTATAGAAATACTTCCCATCGTCGGTTTTAAGAAACCTAGTAGGATACGCATCAAGGTCGTCTTCCCACACCCATTATCCCCTATGACAGAGATATATTCTCCATCTTCAATCTCCAAACTAATATCATTCAAAATATATGGAACCATTCCTGTATAGGAGAACCATAAGTGTTCAATATTAATCATAGTAATCTCCATTCTGCCGTATACTCCCGAATTTAGGCGACAGCACAAATCCGCACTGTGAATTATGCTTTTATTCTTGTGTTGATTGTAATCCACTTCTAGCATTTTGTAAATAGTTTGTAATTAATTAATGCAATTCATTTGCAAATAACTATTGACAGTAAACTTGGTTTGGTATAATATTCAAATGCAAACCATTTGCAATAGTATTGCTTATAAGGAGGAATTTTTCATTGAAAAAATTGATCATGTCTATACTAATTCTTTGCATGGCTGTATTTCTCATTTCATGCAACAACGATTCAAAAGATACAACCGTGAATAATGATAAGATTCAGGTTTCCGTTACTTTTAATGCATTAGCTGAATTTGTCTCAGCTGTCGGGAAAGATAAGGTGGAGGTATCCACAATCATTCCTGCCGGAACTGAGCCTCATGATTTCGAACCAAAAGTTACCGATTTAGCCGGAATTAACGATGCGAAGGTCTTCATTTATCATGGTTTAGGTATGGAATCCTGGGCAGAAGAAGCTATAAGCGCTGCTGATAACGATGATTTGATCATTGTAGTAGCATCAGATGGAGCCACCCCCATAAAGAATACGGATGAGGGTGCCATTGATGAGCACGGCGAATATGATCCACATTTATGGTTAAGTCTAAAGGGAGCCGAGACCGAGGTACAAAATATTGCTGATGGGTTATCAGAAGCTGACCCGGACAATAAAGAGTATTATACAACAAATGCGAAAGAATATATAGAGGATTTAGAAGATTTATATAACGAATATAATGATAAGTTTTCTTCTCTGGATAATAAGAATATTGTAACCGGTCATGCGGCTTTTAATTATTTTTGCAGAGATTTCAACTTAACACAAAATAGTGTTGAGGATGTATACGCGGAGGGTGAACCAAGTACAAAACAGCTTGCTGAACTTGTCGATTATTGTAAGGAAAACAACGTTACTACAATCTTCGCTGAAGAATTAGCCAGCCCCGCAATTTCACAAACCTTAGCCAATGAAGTCGGCGCCGACATTGAAACCATTTACACAATAGAAGGGCCTGAAGATAAACTGAGTTATATTGAACGGATGCAGGATAATTGCGAAAAAATATATAAAAGTCTATCGACTAATTAGTCATCAAAAAGGAATCTCAAAAACACACTTCAAACCGCATAGAAAATCACAGGGTTTATCACATCCTGTGATTTTTTACTGATTCCCTTGAATCAGCTAAATGATAAGTAATTGACGAGATACCTTTATATCTCCGGTTTCCATGGACATTTCGATTGTCCGGCTGTATTTATCACTGACATCGGACATATTTATCTCCAGATTCAACATGGAAAGCGTATCAGTCACCGCCTCAATATTTCTTTTACCAACATGGAATACATCATTTTTGTTAATAGAATTTGCTCCGCCGAATATTTGTATAATAAGTTCAGCCTTAAGACACCCAAACTCTGTACATACTTTATTAATCAACAGTGGAATTCCTGTGGTAGCAAAATAGCCCAGGCGATTATCACAATTCTGCCCCATAGGTGATGGGAGAGCCACATGAATCATTCCACCAGCCTTTTTTTTCGGGCAGTAAACAGTTACCGCTACACAAGAAGCCAATGCAAATGTCTTGATTGTATCAGTAACATTATTTGAAGTTACGTATTCTCCGATTCCTACAACATTTTCCATGGTTCTCTCCTGACTATCATTTATATCCATAAATATACTGTAATACCATTGTACAATATTTGTATACATATCTCAATCAAATTATCCCAAGTATTAATCTGTATGGCATTTAAGGATATTATCCATCATTCACAACGGTTACCGGAAGCTGACATTATTAAGTTTGAATTGTGAGTTATCTATGATTATTCTGTGTATTTCATAAATGTACGTAAAGTTGCTACCGATAAAATACTTAGAAACCAAAAAATACATTTTATAATGTTTTTTTGATCTTCATAGTTCTATATCATGGAGGAAATAGAATGGTAAGTATACCGGACTTTCATGGAAAGTCCCTACGGATGTGGTGTAAAAAATAAAAGAAAAGGAGAAAAGCAATGATTAATTCAGTAAATTCTTATTCAAAAAATTTGTATGCAACAGCTAACAACAACTTGTTGAGCGAATTAAAAGCAATTGAAGCAATTAAAAAAACCACTTCTTACCAGACACCTACGGACGATGCTGCTGAATCTTCCACCATCTCAAATAGCAGCAGCACATTATCATTAGAAGAAATCGCAGGCATGATGCAACAGACTACACAGAAGCAGGCCACTCTTGTATCCGAGGCAAATTCAAGTACAGACAGCATCGATAGCATTGATGCCGACAATGACGGAACTATTTCGTCAGATGAGTACGATGATTTAATGTCTCAACTGGGCATTAAAGATGCGCCAAGTTCAGAGGATTTCTTTGCGCAGTTTGATACCAATTCAGACGGTGAGATAACTTCATCCGAAATGGATGCAAACCGACCAACGGGTCCGATGGGACCGCCACCGACAGATACTCAGACCACCACCTCATACCTTGACACAGATGGTGACGGAATCGTGTCAACCGAGGAGTATCAAGCAGCCGTATCGGCTCTTGGCATTGAAGATACTGATGCCGCAAATGCATTATTTGCTGAGTATGATACCGATTCTGATGGTAAAATAACTTCCTCCGAAATGGATGCAAAGCGACCAACGGGACCGCCGCCCACAGATGAACAGACCACCACTTCATACCTTGACACCGATGGGGACGGAATAGTGTCCACGGAGGAGTATCAAGCTGCTGTATCCGCACTTGGCATTGAAGATACTGATGCCGCGAATGCGTTATTTGCTAAGTATGATACCGATTCAGATGGTAAAATCACAGCTGATGAGATGCAGGCACAGCAGAGTAAATCTGTTGATTCCACGGATAGTACCTCAATACCGGATACGTCCGATGAATTCAAAAAACTAGCCGCTCGTGTACTTGCTGCATATGAAACAAATTATCAGTATATATTTGATACCGATGCTGTTACCTCAGACACTGTCGCATAATTGAGTCTACCAAAATAGAATATTTAATAGAAAGAATCCGAATGCAGTCTGAACATGATTCAGCGCATTCGGATTCTTTTGTTGTTTTTTGTTCAACATACTTGCTTTTACATTTTAAATGGTTTTCTCATTTTATGATACCTGCTCAAACTGACTGTTATAGAGTTCTGCATAAAATCCGCCTTTTTCAAGTAGTTCCTTGTGATCTCCGCTCTCAATAATGTCACCGTCTCTCATTACCAGTATAACATCTGCATTACGGATTGTGGATAGTCTGTGTGCGATTACAAAAGATGTTCTGCCAACCATCAACTTATCCATTGCCTCCTGAATGATAACCTCTGTGCGGGTATCGACCGAACTTGTCGCTTCATCCAAGATTAAAAGAGACGCATTTTGAATCATTGCCCTAGCAATGGTAATTAACTGCTTCTGTCCTACGGATAGATTGGCTTTATCGTTCAGTACGGTGTCATAACCCTCCGGTAGTGTTTTAATAAAATGATGCAGTCCCACCGCTTTACAGACACGGGTAACCTGTTCCTGTGTAATACCCTGCTTGCTGTATATGATATTATCCCTGATGGTTCCTTCAAACAGCCAGGTATCCTGCAAAACCATGCAAAACTGCTCATGTACATTCTCTCTTGTCATCTGACTGATCGGTGTCTCATCTATCAGAATCTCACCGCCATCAAGCTCGTAAAAACGCATCAACAGATTAACCATCGTTGTTTTACCGGCTCCTGTCGGTCCGACAATAGCGATTTTTTGCCCGGCTTTTATCTTTGCGGAAAAATCATGAATAATGGTTTTGTCCTTCTCATATCCAAACTTAACATGGTCAAATTCAACATCGCCTTTCACATGAGAAAGAGACTTTGTCTTATTGCTCTCATCTTCTAATTCTTTTTCGTCAAAAAACTCAAACACACGCTCGCTTGCCGCTGCCGTTCTTTGTAAGTTTTGTGCAGCCTGAGCTAATTGCGAGAGGGGTTGTGTAAATAGGCGGATATACAACATAAATGCAACAATCACACCAAAGGTGATCGTCCCTTTCATCGCAAGTGCAGCACCAACCACACAGACTGAAACATATCCAAAGTTTCCGATAAAGCTCATAATCGGCATCATCAGTCCTGACATAAACTGCGATTTTAAGCCACTGCTGTAAAGGCTTTGATTGATTTCTTCAAAGGTTCTTTGGGCAGCTCTCCCACCGTTATATACCTTTACGACATTATGCCCCGTATATATTTCCTCAATATGTCCGTTGATATCTCCTAACCCCTTTTGCTGAGCAGTAAAATATTTCTGCGATTTTGACATAATAAATATCATGAGCATAAATCCAATGAGTGTACTGCCGACAGCGGTTAGCGCTAAAATCCAATTGGTATGGAACATCATGACCACTGAGCCGAGGAACATAGTGACTGAGGTGACCAAAGTGGCGATGCTCTGATTGAGTGTCTGTCCGATGGTATCAACATCGTTGGTGACACGGCTGAGTATATCCCCATAACTTACTCTATCAAAATATTTAAACGGCAGCTTATTGATTTTCAGTGATATTCCCGTTCGCAGATTTTTGGATATCTTCTGTGTCACCGTTGCCATAATATAACCCTGTACAAAGCTTAGCAAGGATGAACCTGCATAAAAGAACACCAGCACTACGGCAATACTGACAACAGCATCGATATCAATGGTACCGCGGAGTCCGGCGGTGATTTTATCAGTCATATCGCTCATGATATCCGGACCGACAATTTGGAACCCTGTTCCGATGACTGCAAAAATCAATGCAATTACAATAGCCGGCAAATACCTTTTACAATAAAGAATTAATTTACCCCAAGTCTTTTTAAAATCCTTTGGCTTCTCTACCGGACCGCCCATACCGGGACCGGGATGCACTCCCATTGGTGCTTTTCTTTCATTATTTTCACTCATTCTCAAGTTCCTCCTTACTTAGCTGTGATCTTGCTATTTCTTTGTATACCTCGCAGGATTTTAAGAGCTCTCTATGTGTTCCTTTTCCGACAACTCTGCCTTCATCCAAAACAATAATCTGATCAGCATCGATAATAGTTCCGATTCGCTGGGCGACAATCAAGCTTGTTACTCCAGCCGTTTCCTTTTTTAGCATTCTTCGAAGGACACGGTCAGTCTTATAATCCAGTGCCGAAAACGAATCATCAAAGATGTA
>WSSedL1CaDRAFT_10001483_pt1 | contig 13582 bp, 12 predicted proteins | sample WetSurSL1Cattail_FD_9464 | JGI IMG/M metagenome (IMG submission 9464)
AAAGAATATTGTAAAGTAATTGAACACATCTCCCAACACAGTTTGGGATGCCAATGCAACGGCGACGCCGCCTATGCCAAGGCCGGCCATCAAGGCTGAGATTTTGACGCCTAAATTATCCAAACCAATGATCCCCGCCAATGCCCAGATAATGAATTTCACCACTGGCATAATGACCTTAATCGCCTGTTGTTTGGATAAATTCATGTCTTTCCGTTTCAAAAGATAGTTGGCGACGCTATAATTTAAAATTGCCAGTACAAGCCTTACCCCGATAATAATCAGCAATACCAATCCTGCCGTGTGGATACATTGAGTGATAACCGGTTTCAGTTTTAATATTTGAATACTCAGATAAAAAAGGCTAAATAAAACCAAAGGTAACAACCGTTTTTCGATAGCCTTGACCACAAAATCATCCATCGAGGTTTCGGTTTTCAGCGCCCATTGCTTGAAACGGCAAAAAAAGATCCGTTCCAATACAAAGATGATAATTAACCCCACCACGAATATACCGGCCGCAGTTAGATACGACGATATCTTATTATGAAAGACCATTTGGCGTAAAAACTCGTTAATCAATCAAGTGCTCCTTCCCCAAACGATAAGGGTTATTTTATGTCCTGCTAAAAAGCTATTCTGGTTGTCCTTCCCTTCTCCTGCTGTTTAATTTACCCTGCTATTCCAATCTATTTTTATTTTATCTTTGAACCGGAGTTTCACCAGCAATCAGGAAAGCATAGAAAAAATGAACTTGCTAAAATAAATGTAAATCAAATAAGGAGTTGGAAAAGATGTTTTTTCACGACAAAAAACCCTTACATGAGATCTTGATTAGCTCCGGCCTTAACAAACGCATCGGGCTTTCCTTGGACCGGCGCCTATATCAATGCCACCGGGGATCTGGTAGCCGATCTGCTCTCCGATATCGCCGCGGAAATGCGCGCCAAAGTTGTTTATGAATATTTACATCGCCAGATCAATGACAACGGGGTCCGCCAAACCATTGATTTTCTTTTGAACCGGGAGGAAGCCCACAATCAATTGTTTCGTAAAGCATTGGGGAAAGTCGCCCAGACAGGGTCGAACAGAGACTTCGGAGTAACCGAGGATTCCAAATTGTATTTTAATCTTTCAAATCCCGGAGGACAAAATTTCGATTTACAAGATATTCACCCGGTTCATTAGCAATTTGGAGAAGAATTTTCGGATTTAGATTGAAAAAAGTCAAACCCAGTTAAACCTTTACCACACCGGTATATGCACATGCAGTTATATACTCTGCCGATAAATTATGGATCACTTCCTTAACCGTAATAATTTCAGTGGCTCGATACCCATTGGTCCCGGAAAAAGCAAAACCATGTTTTAGGTCTCCCCGCCAAGCATTGGTTAAGGCAAGCGCTATACAATAGGGGCTTTTTTTATAATCACAAGATTTAATACAGTGATAGGGGCAGTTAAAGGGTTGATTTTTGCCGGCTGCGACATCGCTGATAAACTTATTTCTGACCGCTCTTCCCAACATACCGACCGGACTTTTAATAATCACCAGATCCTCTGGTTTTGAATCAAGATAGGCTTGTTTAAACTTAAAATCGGCATCGCATTCCCAGGTGGTTACAAAACGGGTGGCCATTTGTACTCCAGCCGCTCCTAATTGTAAAAACCGATGAATATCTGCGCCGGTATAAATACCTCCCGCGGCAATGAGCGGAATCTCTCTCCGGCACCTCTCCTCGAAAGGTTTTATTTCATTCATTACTTGCGGGATAATCTTTTCAAGCTCAAACCGGGGGTCATTAAGCTGTTCGGCATTAAAACCCAAATGCCCCCCTGCCTTCGGACCTTCAACGACAATCGCATCCGGAAGATAATTGTATTTTTCGACCCATCGTTTGGAAATGATCCCGGCCGCTCTGGCCGAGGATACGATGGGAACCAGTTTCGTTTTATTGGTTCCGGCTAAGAATTGCGGTAAATTAAGCGGCAGTCCGGCTCCGGAAAAGATGATATCCACTTCTTCGGCCACCGCTGTTTGTACCATATCGGCAAAATTCGACAAGGCTACCATGATATTCACTCCAATGATCCCAGGGGTCAACTCACGGGCCTTTTTAATTTCCTTTTTTAAGGCGCTGATGCTCGCTGCCCGAAAATCGGTGTTTGAATCAGGATTCAACAATGCGAGCCCAGCAGTGGCGATTACTCCGATTCCCCCTTCGTTAGCGACAGCGGATGCCAAACCGGACAATGAAATCCCGACTCCCATTCCACCTTGAATAATGGGTAGTTTTGCAGTTAAATTTCCAATGGTTAATTCCTTAAAAGTGTTCATGTCTGACGATTACGCTTAATTAATGCGCCTTGGGTAAATATAAATAACTAAAGTCCACCTAATAAACCTCCTGATAGAGCGATTATTTATCAAGCCTTAAAATGCCGGTGAAAAATTGCGATAATTAAAATGAACTTTAGCGTCCACCGCAATACCCGGATAAACCTCATCCCAATTTTTAATCCCGGCAACTTCCATCTGTTTTCGAAAACCAATCGGATCGGTATTTAAAAACTGCAACTTCTTAACAAAGGACAAAACTTGCTGTTGTAGTTGCTTTTCCATTTCCTTTTTAAACAGTTGGTATGTTTTGACCCGGTTGGGAAATCCCTTGGGAATTTCGAGTAATGTCCCTTGAGCATTAACATCAACCCTTATTTTATCTTGATTTTGGCGTCTGATAATCCGTATTTTGGATTTATATTTTACTTTACCAAAGCCAACCTCTTGGCCCTTGACGATGATCTCTTTGTACCCTTCTTCCACTTTATCGGTTAATATGCCGAACAGATAGCTTTCATCGGAACTTAGAGTTCCGACGATTTTATCATTGTTAAATACATTGATTCCCTGTAATAAATAGCTTTTATTCTCCTGGTCCAATCTGATAACCGGCAGATAGGGATCGAGCGTCCGATTGTCGACTCGGGCAATAAAATCCCAGAGTTCAATAGGAAAAGAATGGGCCATTTTTAAGGCTGAACGTTGTTGTTTGCTGATGATTAATCCGGGTTGAATGTCAAAAGGAGATTCAGAACTAATGATTTCCTCCGGTTTTGCCTCGGAAGAGAATACCAAAGTTTGAAATGAGACCATCGGCTGTCGCAAAAAAATGGTCAGCATATTTACCAGATCTTTCCGGGGCACCTGTGGAGAGACGATAATAATCTTTACTTCACCGATAATCATTGATTTGTAAATTCGGTCTTCAAGTTGCTGAATCGCATCAAGCATCGAACTGCTTTCGACGACAAACGGTTTAACCATTGGCTTTTGCCGGTCGGTAAAGTTGGAAGCGGTCTGGATCAAGTTTTTAATGGTCGGGACTTGAGCGCTTAACCGGATCCGGTTTTCCACTTTGTCCACTCCGATAACTATTACCAAGGCTCGCTCTTCAATAGGAACAATATCCCAACAACCGGATAAGCATAAAACCAATAATAAAAGAATTAAACCTAACCGGCCAAATTTCAATAATCTCATCAGTGATCCTTCCTTCGTAGCAGGGAACTGAACCAGATCAACAAAATATAGATCGGAGTATAAATGCTAGCTACTTTTAGTAGTAAACTAGTGGTTTCTAGAAAATTAATCAGACTGGGTATCGCTGTTAAAGCAAATAACCCGGCAGTAATTGCCAAGAGTATTATTTTGGATTGGTTGTTTTTTAAGCCTAAAAATTCGCCCAGACCTTTTGCTAAAAAGATTAAAAAACTAGCGGTAGTGACTAAAGAAAGCGCCAGAAAAACAAAGAAGAACACTGTGGTAATGGCATTTAGAAACAAATAACTGCTGGCAAATTCAGTTATATTCATCAAGCTCATGACCGGCCATTGGTACCGTTCAATTCCTCGGGGGCCGAAAACACCGGCAATGGCTAAGAAAGTTGCTCCTAAGATTAAAGTCCCAATGATTATGGTGAGAATAACTTTTTTAAACTCGTTCCGGATGCTTTCAGTCCCAAAGAAAGCGCTTAAAATCCACACCGGTGTAAAAATTAGCAACCAGAGATCCCATTTTCGCAAATACCCTAAGTTCCGATAAATATTCACCGGATGAATATTTAGAAAATTAATTTCCCGGAAACTCAAAACCAATAAAATTAGAAAAACCGGAATTGCCATCATTAGAACCGAAGATAACCTTCCCAGAGCTTCTTCTCCCAATAAAGCCATATACCCCACGATCAAAAAATAACCGAGAATCGAGACCAATCCCGGTGTCCGAAAGAGAATAACCGTCGACACTTCATCGGTAACCCTTCTCGCCAGTACTACAGTCAACAAGAAAATTAAAATGAACCAAAGCGGTGTGCCAATCTTGCCAATCGGCCCCAATAGCTTATCTCCCAAACCAATGATGGACCGGTCCGGATATTTGATGGCGAGCGATTTAAGGATGAATAAGCCGGTAATCGTGATCAGAAAACCAATAAAGATGATTAAATAGGCATTAACACCGATACTCCTATCGATGATAAACCGATCGAAAGATAGTCCGAATGTTACGAAAGACAACATTAAAATCGGAATAAAAAGTTTACTGGTTAGTCTATCCATAACTACTCCTTGGGATATTTATTGCCCCGGTTTGGTTGATTTGGCTTAGCTGCCCCGGGACGTTTCAAGCGTAACCAATGCGGCGCCCGAACCACCGAGTCAAGGACACCGGTTGTTTGCCATGGGCCCCAAGGCGCCATGTATGGAGTACCAAAAGACGACAGCCCGGAGATATGGGCCAGGATAAAGATCCCGCTTAGGATAAAACCGTATAAACCTAGTATTGACGAGCCAAGAAGCACCATATATTTTAAAATTCGCCAGGTTAAACCGATGGCATAGTTGGGGCTTGAAAACGATGCTATGGCTGAAATACCCACCACGATCAATGTCGGAGTCGAGATATAACCGGTCTGGATAAAGGCTAACCCAACAATAATTCCAATGGTAGACCCTAGTGTTTGATTAGTCCCTGGCGGCAGTCTTAACCCTGCTTCCCGCAGGAGTTCCACCATTATTTCCGCTAATAGTACCTCCACATAAAAGGGAAACGGCATGCCGACCCGGAATCCGGCAATTGTCAATCCCAAACTAATCGGTAGGAGTTGGGGGCTGCTGCCAATCAAGGCAACGTAAAGCCCTGGCATTCCAATGGCTAGAAAATTGCCCAAGAATCTGATCATCCGGATCAGACTCCCCGCCCAATAATCAAAATAATAATCATCCGGGGTTTGATATAGATCATTTAAGGTGACCGGAACAATCATTACCTGTGGGCTGTTATCAACTAAAATCGCGACCCGGCCTTCCAAGATCAACCTGCAGATGTTATCGGGGCGTTCTGACACCAGGGATAAAGGTAGCGCGGTTCGTTTATTATCTTTCATAAATTCTTCCAGGATCCCCGGCTCTAAAACTCCGTCGATATCGATCTTCGCTAGCCTTTTTTTAACTTCCAGCACCAAGTCGGGATTGGTTACATCTTCCAAATAGACAACCGCTACTTTTGTTTGGGAACGGCGGCCAACAATTGTTTCGTCTGCCTTGAGATTAGGATCGGGGAGCCTTTTCCGGATGAAACTTAAGTTGTCATAGATGTCCTCGATAAAACTATCCCGCGGGCCGCGAATTGCTTTTTCGATCGCGGGCTCGGAGGGAAGCCTTTTGGCCATAGAATTGGTTGATACCGCGAACGGCGCTTGGTTTGGCAAGTATACTAGGGTGGCCCCTTTTAGAAGGCTCGCGACAATAAAAGCATCCTGATCCGTTAAACTTCTCCCGCCTGGGCAAAGCTGGCCTCTGTGAGATTCGGCTTATCAAATTGGGTTAGTAAATTCGTAATTGGGGCTGGATTGGCCAGACTGCGTAAAAAAGCAAGTTGAATTAAAGTGCCACTGTTCATTTTAATGGTACGGAGTTCCAGGTCAATTGGGTTGCCGGTTAAACTTTTTAGTTTTTCTGGTAAGGATGCTGCTTGATGAATACTCATGGAATTTAATATTTACACTTTGGCTCCCTTGTATACTTCTGGTTGCCAAACCCTTAAAATGCTATTTTATTGATTAGTTAAGATTTTTGGTTTTGATTTGTTTTTTATTTATGGCTATTTTGAGGTTATGGAAAATTTTGATTTTAATGGAGGATTTTTTAAATGATTAACCGAACTTTACAAATTGAAGATTTTAATTATAATTCGGATATAATCCTGCATGATGGTCCCTCCAAAGATTACAGTCGTAAGGAGGAGAAATGGCAACTAAAAAAACCAAGGCGACTACTTCAAAGACCATTATAAAATCTACCCCTAAAAAGCAACCAAGTTCATCTCCAATAAGTGCCGGTCGGGATGAAAATAAGAAATCCGGACAGATTACCGCGCGACCTCATGCGTCAAAAACTAGAAAAAGCGCTAAAGATCAGCCTTCAAATACTAAAGCATGCATGGTTGTCGGTATTGGGGCTTCCGCCGGAGGATTGGAGGCCATCACCGAGCTGCTAAAGAGTTTACCCAATAATACCGGGATAGCTTTCGTAATCATTTTACATTTAGATCCAACCCACAAGAGCATGTTAACCGAAATTTTGACCCGATTGACTGACATACCGGTCAGTGAAATTAAAAGTAACATCACCGTAGAACCAAACCATATTTATGTCATTCCATCCAATACCAACTTGGTTATTTTACATGGGATGCTTCACTTGTTACCCCGGGTTGAAATATCTCAGCAAAACCTGCCGATCGATTATTTCCTGAGTTCACTGGCGGAAGATCAGGGCAACAAAGCCGTTGGGGTGATCCTATCGGGAAATGCTTCCGATGGCACTTTAGGACTAAAGGCGATTAAAGCCGCGGGTGGCATTACCTTTGCTCAAAATCCGGAGTCCGCCAAATATGATGGGATGCCGCGCCATGCCATTACTGCCGGTAATGTGGATTTTGTCTTACCACCGCAGAAAATCGCCAGAGAGCTGACGCTGCTCGGACGACATTCTTATTTACTGGCTGTCAGAGCTCAAAAAACCGATGACCAATTGTTAAACGATCATGACAATTTAAACCGGATTTTTAGCTTATTGCGTACTGCCACCGGCGCTGATTTTACTTACTATAAACCAACCACCATTAATCGCCGTATTATGCGGCGGATGCTATTGAATAATATCGAGGGCCTTCCCGGTTATGTCAAATATCTTCAGTCTAATCCGGTTGAAGTCAAGACTCTCTCCCAGGATATCCTGATTGGAATTACCAATTTTTTTCGGGAACCGGAAGCGTTCCAACAATTAAAAATTGAAGTGTTTTCAAAGCTGACGAAAGATAGACCAAGTGATGTACCCATTAGGATCTGGGTACCAGGTTGTTCCACCGGCGAGGAAGCTTATTCGCTTGCCATATCCTTACTGGAATATTTTGAGGAACAAAGTGTAAGTTATCCGGTTCAAATTTTTGCAACCGACATAAATGCTGCTGCTATTGAGAAAGCTCGTAGCGGCATTTATCCGGGAAATATTATGCAAGCTGTAGCGCCGGAAAGAGTTAGGCGTTTCTTCAATAAACTAAACAGCAGCTACCAAATTTGTAAAAAGGTCCGTGAGATGTGTATCTTTTCCGAACAAAATATCATCAAGGATCCTCCTTTTTCCAGGCTTGATTTGCTTAGTTGCCGTAATGTCTTGATTTACATGGGACCGGTTTTACACCGTAAATTGATTCCTACCTTCCATTATGCTTTAAAACCTGCCGGTTATCTCATGCTCGGGACCTCGGAAAGCATCGGAACTTTTTTGGATCTTTTTAGCTTGTTGGATCCAAAGTTTAAGATTTATAGCAAAAAAGCAATTCATACGCCGTTGAATTTTGACTTTGACACTATTGAAGAGACAGCAACTAAACTGGAGGTTAGTGGGAGAATGAATAATATCGGAGCTGACTTATGGAATAATTACGACGTTCTCAAAGAGGCTGACCGGATTATGCTGGCTAAATATGCTCCGGCGGGTGTTCTCATTAATGATAAATTGGAAATCTTGCAATTTCGGGGCCTGACCGATCCCTATCTTACCCATTCGCCCGGCCTCGCTAGCTTGAACCTTTTTAAAATGGTTAAATCCAGGTTAGCAGTTGAACTCCAAAAAGTAATTCAGCAAGCGGGCAAGGAAGAACGCCCGGTCCGGAAAGAAGGCCTAGAGGTAAAGGAAAACGGCCAAAGCCGCAATCTTAATATTGAGGTTTTTCCTTTCAAGGACCCTGTCGAAGGAAAGAACTATTTTTTAATTGTTTTTGAGGAGATAATCTCACAAACTGAAGCTATCATGGAACAAACCCAATCTAACCCGGAAGATTCCAAAGGGGGAACCCAACCGGAGGGAACTCAACAACTTAACCAATTAAGACTGGAATTGGCCGCCACCATCGAGTATCAGCAGTCGATTATCGAGCAGCGCGAGGCGACGAATGAAGAACTCCGGGCCGCCAATGAAGAAATTCAATCGAGCAATGAAGAGTTACAAAGCACGTATGAGGAAATGGAGACCGCCAAAGAAGAACTTCAAGCCACCAATGAAGAATTGACTACCGTCAACGATGAACTGCGCAACCGCAATCTTGAATTGAATCAAGTGAACAGTGATTTGAAAAACTTGCTTTCCAGCATTAATATCCCGGTGATAATTTTGGACAATGATCTGCGCATCCGACGCTTTACCACTGTGGCCGAAAAAGTGTTTAATTTAATCCCTACCGACGTGGGGCGACCCTTGAGCGACATTAAACCAAATATTGCTTTCCCCCAATTGGAACAGATGATTTTAGAGGTAATCAATACTTTGATCATCAAGGAACAAGAAGTGCAAGATCGCTGGGGTCGCTGGTATTCTCTGTGCATCCGTCCTTACAGGACCTTTGAGAACAAAATTGACGGCGTGGTGATGACCTTATTCGATATTAACGCCCTAAAACCCAGCTTGGAACAGCGCCAAGAATTTTACGATTATGCAGCTATTGTAGCTACAATCCGTGAGCCGTTTTTAGTTCTTGATGCCGAATTCCGGGTGAAACTGGCGAATCATTCTTTTTACCAAGCCTTTCAGGTTGCGCCATCGGAAACCAAAGATCAACTCATTTTTACTTTAGGAAACCATCAATGGGACATCCCCATATTAAGAGCGCTTTTGGTAGAAGTTCTTCCTAAAAATACCTGTTTCCAGGATTTTAAAGTAGAGCTCAATTTTCCTAAAATCGGGCATAAAGTATTTCTTCTCAATGCCCGGCGGATTGCCGGAGAAGGAAATCTTACCCCATTGATTTTATTAGCTTTTGAGGATATTACCGGACAAGCTAACAACTAAGGGTGATCGTATGCTAAATTATGAAAAGCTTACCAAGGCTGAGCTTATCATAGCCCTCAAATCAGTTCAGTCGACTGTGAATATGGGTGAAAATGAACGGGAGCAACTATTACATGAGTTACAGGTTCATCAAGTCGAACTGGAGATGCAAAATCAGGAATTACGGGAAACTCAACAACAGTTGGAGGAGACCAGTAACCTTTATGCCGATCTTTATGATTTTGCCCCGGTAGGCTATATCAGCTTTGATGATAACGGTTACATTCAGGAAATAAACCTGACCAGTTCCACTATGCTTGGTACAGAACGGTCGCGCTTGATCAATACACCGTTTGCAACCTATGTAATTCAAAGTGATCGGGGGAAGTTCCGGGATCATTTATGGAATTGCAAACAAACCAATAAAAAAGTAACCATTGAAATAGGCATACTTACAAAAGAAAGCGGATTGATTCAGACGCAATTTTCCAGTGTTGCCGTTTATGACACCAGGCGACATATGAATTTATATCGAACGGCATTCTTCGATATCACCGAACGTAAGCGGATTGAGGAGGTTTTGCAAAGGGCCAAAGACGAATTGGAAATTCGTGTCAAAGAAAGAACCGCTGAATTAACAAAGGCTAACGCCACACTACAAACTGAGATTATTGAGCGTAAGCAGGTTCAAAAAAATTTGGCCGCTGAAAAAGAACAGCTCGCAGTGACTTTATTTTCGATTGGTGATGGTGTGATTACTACGGATACGGAAGAAGGAATTGTTTTAATGAACCCGGTAGCTGAAAGTTTAACCGGCTGGACAAAAGAAGCCGCCAGCGGTAGAACAATCAGTGAAGTCTTCCAAATCATTAATGAAAAAACCAGTGAACCTTATAAAGATCTCATAGCCGAAACTCTTGAAACTAGCGAAATTATTAATCTGGAAATTGATGTTGGTCTTATTTCAAGAGATGGTTTAGTGCATTTAATTACATTTAATATTGCGCCAATTTGTAATTTACATAATAATAATGTTGGGGCAGTATTGGTATTTCATGATGTTACCAATCAGCGGCGACTGGAAAAGGAATTTCTTAAAATTCAGAAACTGGAATCCATTGGTGTTTTGGCTGGCGGCATTGCTCATGATTTCAACAATTTCCTGGCAGGAATTTTAGCAAGCACTCAATTATCAAGAATAAAGCTGGAAAAAGGAAAGGAAATTACTACTGATTTACAAAATATCGAGAAGGCAACGATGAAGGCTGCCGGTTTAACCAAACAATTACTTACTTTTGCCAAGGGGGGAGAACCGGTTAAGAAAGTGATGGCGCTTTCGGAATTGATTAAAGATGCTGTTTACTTTGCGCTCCGGGGTTCTAAAGTACGAAGTGAACTTGCAATTGCCGGCGATCTTTGGTTAGTTGAGGCTGATGAAGGACAAATCAATCAAGTGATTAACAACTTAATGATCAATGCCGACCAGGCTATGCCTGAAGGAGGAGTTATCAAAGTAAGCGCCGAAAATATGAAGATCAATTCTAGTAGCGATGAGCGCTCTCTTCAAGCCGGAAATTATGTAAGAATCGCCATCACTGATCAAGGCGTTGGCATACCGGCAGAAAATTTGCCTTATATCTTTGATCCTTATTTTACAACCAAACAGGAGGGAAATGGTTTAGGGCTTGCCAGTTCTTATGCGATCATTAAAAAACACAACGGCTACCTTGATGTTAAATCCGCGCCGGGATCCGGCAGCACTTTTTATATTTATTTACCTGCTACATTCGAAGCAAATGTAGCTGCAATGAAAGAAGCCGAGTCTGTTTTAAAAGGATCGGGGAAAGTGCTGTTGATGGATGATGAAATAAATATTCGAAATAGCGCCGGCGAGGTCCTAAGCTTGATTGGATACCAGGTTCAATTGGCCGAAGATGGTAGCGCGGCAATTGCACTTTACACCCAGGCTAAAGAATCCGGGGTTCCATTTGATGCGGTTATATTGGATTTGACGATTCCAGGCGGCATGGGAGGGCGGGAAACTCTTAAAAAACTTATTCAAATCGACCCCCAGATTAAAGCGATTGTATCCAGCGGCTATTCTGATGATCCAATTATGTCAAATTATTATAAATATGGTTTTTGCGATGTGGTTACGAAACCCTATCGAATTGAAGAAATACATGAAAAATTGCTTACCATTATTGAGAGGAAAACTCATATTCTGATCGCAAAAGGTTGAGAATCAGTTTTCTGGCTTAGGTTTTCTTTCTAGAAGTCTTTCTTACCGCAATACCCCACCCCGTTCAATCTTCGCTTTCACCACCACTTTGAACAATACCTTTTGAATGCCTAATTCCAGCTCCCGGTTATCTTTGGGGCTAAGCTCTTTGTGGTTATTCGCCAAATCACTAAGCGAGCCATTTACATTTATGGTAACTAAAAAATATGGCTCATCTTTTGTAGAGGTCATTACTTTAATCGTCGACTTTCCACGTACATTCCGAAGGGATAAGATTCCTTGAGCCGGCAGGTTCAGTGTTAGATTACCCGTCTGCATTAAACCGCTAAGTAATCCATAACATTGAGCTTCTTCCATATCGAGTTCCCCAGCCAAATGAAACCCGTCAAAAACTGCCCGCCGGCTTCAATATACATACCGTATACATACCGTCTTTTTGATCCAAATCAATTCAAGGGGCATAGGCATCGCTCGCTATATGAATTGCTTTGGGCGCAAATTGGCCGATGGAAATAAAGTAGGTCCAGTCAGTTGTATTTAACCGCTGATTGGGCGGCTCCAACAAACTGCAAACCGGGCAGGGTTTCCTGAACCGGTGGAAAAGCTAAAATATCCTGGGCGGTATGATGATGGGCAATAAAAAGTAGAGCTTGGGGCGGAGCCTTGGGATTGCGAATGAAAAACTCGATCAATGGTCTGATACCACGGCTGGCGGCAGCTTCGCTAATGATAATCGACTTGTTTTGCTCAATGACCAATTCGCGGTATGTTTCAGTTTGTAAAATATTGAGGGCCTTATTGACTGTTTGGGCTGCGATACGGGTAGTGCTAAATCTTTTGTCTGGCTGGGAAGTGGGCGACGAAGGCATCATTCTTTCCGGTAAAGGAATTTAGATAATTACAGAAGTATCTCCTTGTTTATCGATGTCAATCCCTATGTTAAAAGAATGCCGATCCACTTCTTGCAAATCCCAACAACCGGAAAGATTAACAAAGCAAGCGAAGGGATGGTAATCCAAGTTTAACCGGGTATTTAACGAACGGGTGAATCAAAAAGACCGTGGTATTGACAGAAAAACATTCGCCAGGGTTAGCCCGCCGCGTAAAAATAGTCTAAGGGTGGCTGTGCGAAAAGCGGTAATAGATAAGTGGTTTTTATGCCCTGGAGGGCAAATATTCAACAAAGCACCCAATCCTTACGGAAAGGGTGCCGATTTTTTTCATATCATCATAAGCAATTCATCAGGAAAGACTACTTGTTAATTTTAACTGCTTAATTTTTCGATTAAGACAGAGGCATTGGCATTGGTTACAGTTCCACCCGCCAGAGTTTGCAGGGTGACCGCCGCTGTGCTGGTATGGTTTCTCACCGTCAATATATCACCGGCGGCAGCAGTGACAATTACCATGCCGGGATTGGGTTGAGTGCCTGCCCCGGAGCCATAAGTACTGCCTGCAACCGGCGCGCCATTCTGGAAGAGAGTAAACTGGTTTGGCTCCACACCTGCTTCATTGAACCATACTGCATAATCGCCGGGAGTACCAATGATAATTTGAGATGTACCCGGCGCATGGGTAATGGCCCCAACAATGACACCGTTATTACTGTATGTTATATCTGCTTCTAGCGCTACGACTTCAGCAGCTAGATTATAAATATAGGCGTATTCCGATAAACCTCGGATTCCGGTTGCTCCGGTTGCTCCGGTTGCTCCGGTTGCTCCGGTCGCCCCAGTGGCACCCACCCCTCCAGTGGCTCCGCTCGGTCCTGTTGCTCCAGTCGCTCCGCCGGGTGATCCCGCTGGTCCGCTTGGCCCTGTAGCTCCGGTCGCTCCGCCGGGTGATCCCGCTGGTCCGCTTGGCCCTGTAGCTCCGGTCGCTCCGCCGGGTGATCCCGCTGGTCCGCTTGGTCCTGTAGCTCCGGTCGCTCCGCCGGGTGATCCGGCGGGTCCG
>WSSedL1CaDRAFT_10001485_pt1 | contig 13569 bp, 9 predicted proteins | sample WetSurSL1Cattail_FD_9464 | JGI IMG/M metagenome (IMG submission 9464)
TCGCGAAACAAATAAAAAGCGAAATAATGCGAGCTATTCCAGGTGTTAGAGCACAGACAATAGTGGCTTCTATCAGTGGTAACAGTTCTGAACCGATTCAATATATTATACAAGGCGCCGATTTAGCTCAGGTGCAGAAAACGGCAGCCGAGGTTTTAAATGTGGCACGTCATACGCCCGGTACTGCTGACGTCAAATATTCCATTGACGACCCGCGTCAGGAAGTACAGGTAAAACTTGACCGTACAAAAATGGCAAAATTAGGATTATCCGTTACCGATGTTGGTTCTACACTTCGTGTCGCACTGGCTGGTAATGACGATTCCAAATTTCGTGAAGGAAATTTTGAATACAATATTCGAATCGGTATCGACAATTTTGACCGTACTCGCCCCGAAGATGTCTCTAAACTGACATTTATAAACAAAAAAGATGAAATTATTGAGTTAAACCAAATTGCGGATATTTATTATGGTCTGGGAGCATCGGCATTAGAACGCTCCGACCGCATTTCGTCCATCACCGTGAAAGCAAATGTGGTTGGACGACCCGTAGGAACAGTAGGCTCCGAAATTTCTTCGGCTATTAAAGACAAAGCCCCTGAAGGAGTTACTATTAAACCTGGAGGAATGCTGGAATTGCAATCGTCGGCTTTCAGAAGTTTAGGATTTGCATTTCTCGCCGCCATTGTACTCATTTACCTGATTATGGTTGTGTTGTACGACTCTTTACTTGACCCTGTAGTGGTAATGTTTTCCATACCATTGTCGCTTATCGGGGCATTTTTCGCCCTTGCGTTAACCAAGAACGACCTTACTATTTTCAGTATTATCGGACTCATTGTACTGATAGGTCTGGTAGCTAAGAATGCTATTCTGCTCGTCGACTTTACCAATCACATGCGTCGCGTCAAAAATATGGATACCCACAGTGCATTGATAGCTGCCGGTAAAGAGCGTTTACGTCCAATATTGATGACCACCTTCGCGATGATATTTGGAATGTTACCGATAGCATTAGCATCTGGCAACGGTGCCGAGTTAAAAACAGGTATGGCCTGGGTACTCATTGGCGGTCTTACAAGTTCCATGATTTTAACCCTGGTGGTCGTTCCCATTGTGTATTACATCTTTCACAGAATAACAGCCAGGTTTAGTCATTTCAAAAGAAACAGGCTAATCAAAAAAGTAAAAAGCCGGATATTACTGAAGGCAAGCGTAGCATAAAGAAAATTAGGTTGTGTAGAGGAGAAACTTCAAAGGACCGATCACCCTTACAGGTAGAACTTACAAGCAACAAATTTATAATAGCAATTATTAAATAAAAAAAATGAAAAGGATAGTAACAGTAGCAGCAGTTGTTATGGGATTAGGTTTTACCCAGGTAAATGCACAAAGTTTTGTAAAAACCATAATTAGCAATCTCTCAGGTGGGGTAAAAACAGAAGTCAATGCATCAAACTTTGTTTTGTCAGACATGCCTGGCACAAAAAGCAAAATGGACATTGGAGGGTCTGCCGGAGGGTTTGTAAAACTTGATATGGCAAAACATTTTGCTATTCAAGAAGATGTACTTGTTCATTATAAAAGATCTGCTTTAGAGCAGTCAGGAATTAAAAGCGATTTCCAATACTGGGGTCTGGGCATCAATATTTACGCTACAGGTCAATGGAAACTAAGTACAGGTGAACGATTTTATTTTGGTGTCGGACCTTGTACGGAGTATGGTATCAATGCTTATTATAAGACCGAAGGCGAAAAAAATGATGTCTACAAAAAAGATGCAACAACAGGAAAAACGCCAATGACTCAATTAAATATTAATGCAGGTGCAATTTTGGGATACGAGTTCACATGTGGGTTTCAGGTGAATGCCGGCTGTCAGGTAGGCTTGACTGATGCGCTTAATGCAGAAAAAAATAACGCATCAATGTATCCATATTCATTAAGCTTAGGTATTGGTTATCGGTTTTGATAAGCAAATAATTTTTCCAGTCAATTCATTATGTTGAAAATAATACTTGAATAGATTAACATACATATAAACAGGTCATTACCTCAGGGTACTTAAAATGCACTTTTATATTACCGTTAAATTATTCAAGTATTATTGTAGCCTTTCACTTAAGCCCTTATTATATCAGAGTATTAACACTTATTCTTAAAACATTTGATAATGAAAACAAAATTGATATTCTCCACCGAAACAAAGAATTTTGAACAATGGACCGATTTGCCATTTATTCCTCATATTAATGAATGGTTTAACTTAGCTGATATTCTAAAAAAAGAAGAATTGATTGAGATAATCAAATCCGCCAGATACAGTCTTGGCGATCGTGGAAAAATACAATCAGTGGAATATAGGCATGATGATGATAACTTTTATATTGAAGTTTATATCTCTTGCGAAGGTTAATATTTAAAAAAAAGCGAATATTTCATTACTGTGAAATATTCAAAAGCCAGGGTAGACATAATCAGATACCCATTTTTATTCCTTGCATAGATATTCTTTAATTATAGAAATTAATATATCACGTTTAATAGGTTTGCTGATAAAATCATTACAACCGCAAGCCAAAGCTTTGTTTTTATCAGCATCTGTAGAATATGCTGTTTGGGCAATTATTGGCAATGCTGGCACAATATTCCTAATGAGTCCAATTGCCTCATAACCATCCATTATCGGCATCTTAATATCCATCAATACCAAATCAATATCTCTATTTGACTTGCACATTTCAAAAGCTTCCAAACCATTTATTGCCCTGAGTATTTTAATATTTAAGCCAGATAATAATTCTTCCAGAAGTAAAAAATTAGATTCTTCATCTTCAGCAATTAGAAGGGTTTGGTTTTTTTTGGTTTCAATTTTCAGTATGCCGGTGTTTAGCTTTTCTGTGCTAACAGACCTTTTATATGGTATAGTAAAATAAAATGTAGAACCTCTACCCAATTCAGAATTTAGCCAAATTTTACCTCCAAGCATTTCGACATAAGCTTTAGAAATTGATAAGCCCAACCCTGAGCCTCCATATTTTCGTGATGTGGTAGTTTCTACCTGTCTGAAGCGTTTAAATATTTCATCGTGCATTTCAGGAGCTATTCCAATACCAGTATCTTCGACAAAAAACTCAATCACATTATCTTTAAAAGTGTATCCAAAATTAACATGCCCTTTTTTGGTAAATTTTAACGCATTTACAATAAGATTATTAAAAACTTGAATAAGTTTAGTTCCGTCAGATATTATCTTACTTTCATTATTAGCTAGAACAGTAACAAGATTAAAGCTAACATCTTTCTCATTAGCAACAACTTGCAACTGTTCATGTAGTTGCTTTAAAATTAAGTTAAGGTCAATTTCTTTTTCACTAATTTTTTCCTGTCCTGCTTCAATAGAGGCAATACTCATTATATCATTAATAATGGAAAGTAACTGGTCACTGCTCTGGATAATTATATTAGTGAATTTTTTACATTTTTCGGGCGTTAAATCAGGGTCACTAAGAAAACCTGAGAAGCCGACGATGGCATTCATAGGAGTTCGAATTTCGTGCGAAATATTGTGCAAAAAAGCTGTTTTGAGACGGTCACTTTCTTCGGCTTTCTCTTTGGCTATAATTAGTAGTTCTTCAGATTTTTTCTGTTCTGTAATATCGCGGTTGGAACCACGCCTTCCCAGCAAGATACCGTTATCATTTAGTACTGGTTGGCAAACATGCCCAATCCAGCGCTCGGTTCCATTGGGTTGGATAATTCGGAAATTAATTTCGCTAGGATGGAATGATTTCTCAGCCTCACTCATGTGTATTGTATAATGGGACAGATCTTCCGGGTGAATAATTTTATTCAGCAAACCTGGATCATCCATAAATTCTGATGCATCATGACCTGTAACCCTAAAACAAGATGGAGAGCAATAAATGAATTTTCCTTGCGGATCAATCCAAAATTCCCAGTCATACGTATTATCGGCTACAATGCGATACTTATTCTCACTTTCAAACAGTGTTTCTTCTGTCTTTTTTCGTTCTGTAATATCGCGACCAACACCAACCAGGCCAATGACCTGTTGTTGTTCATTGAACAGGGGTATTTTGGACGTAAGCCGACAATGTTTTACCCCTTCTGCATCTATAAACCAATCCTCTTGGTTAATTAAAGTCTGTCCAGATTTTAAAACGGACATATCTTCTTCATAACCACGTATCCCGGCTTCCGTATCAAAAATTTCGAGATCGGTTTTCCCAATGATTTCATCCTCGGAGGCACAGTTCATTATTTGTAAGTCGACGGAATTGGCAGCTAACTTGCGGCCTTTATCGTCTTTTACATAAATAGCATCAGGCAAATTATCAATAAGTGTGCGAAGCAGAACCCGTTCCTGGCGAATAGCTTCCTCAGCCTTTTTTCGTTCAGTTATATCACGGATAATCATACTTGTCTTATCATTACCTTCTTTGTCTTTAAAGATAGATGAAGTAATTTCAGCAGGAAATTTAGAGCCGTCTTTCCGAATCAGGGTAAGCTCGCCGCTAAATTTTCCAGTTCGATCTCTTTCTTCTAAAGCAAGAGAAAGTCTTGGGTCTGAAATATCGGTAACACCATCTCTTCCAAGTTTGCAAATTTCTTCTTCTGATTGTCCAAATATCTTACAGGCCGAAGGATTCGCCGAAAGTATTCTGCCATTTGGAGAAGTCAAAAGAATTGCATCAATGCTTGAATTAAAAATTAGGTGATATTGTTCCTGGGTTTCATGCAAAATTTTTTCGGCTTGTTTCTGTTCGGTTATATCACGGGCTATACCAAAAAGTCCGGAAGGTTTGCCAAAATCATCGAACATAGGGCATTTAATAACACTAAAAATGTGAATATTTTTATCTACCAGTGTTACAGCTTCTTCGAAGGTCTGAGAAACACCACTTTCAATCACTTTTTTATCCAGATTCATTATCATTTGGGCCTCACTGGGAGGAAAGAAAAAAGTATCATTCTTTCCAATTACTTCTTGAGACGTTTTTCCTATTGCTTTTTCTGAGGCCTCATTAATAAGCATATAATTACCTTGCAGGTCTTTAATATAAATGGAGTCAATAGCGTTATTAATAATGGTTTGAAGCAGCCTTCGGTTGGTTTGCAATTCAATTTCCGTTTTTCTGAACTTGGAAAGCTGAACAGCAGCATCTAAAGCTCGCTTTGTTGCGAATGGCAATCGTTCCATGCGGTCTTTAAGCACATAATCTGTTGCTCCCTGTTTAAGTAGTTCAACCGCCCTATCTTCTCCAATTGTACCCGAAATACAGATAAAAGGTACATAAGGACAAATTATTTTTGCTAGTTCTAAAGCTTCCTGTCCATTGAAAGTTGGTAAGGTAAAATCGGCATAAATAATATCGTAATTATGCGTTTTAATAGAGGATACATAGGCAGGTTCTGTATCGACAACATCTACGAGCATATCAAAACCTGCATCTGAAAGCATTTCTTTTAAGAGTTCGGCATCTTTCGGAACATCTTCAAGCAGCAAAGCATATAGTTTTCTATTCATATCACTCGTTTTTAATATTCTTATGGAAGTTCAATTTCAGGTGGAAGTTCATTCACTAACCCCCAAAAAATCCCCAATTGCTTAATAGCATCAATAAAACCGTTAAAATTAACTGGTTTAACTACATAAGCATTCACCCCCAAATAATAACTGTTCAGCAAGTCCTTATCCTCACGCGAAGAAGTTAGCATGACTACAGGTAATAATTTCAATTTTGGGTCGCTTCGTATTTCGCGCAGTACTTCAATGCCATCTTTACGGGGCATTTTAATATCAAGCAACAAAACAGAAGGAAGACCAGGCTCCCGATTTGCAAATTTACCTTCACACCTTAAATATTCTAAGGTTTCAACGCCGTCCTTTACAATTTCTACTCTGTTTGCAAGATGGCTATCTTCTAGTGCTTCGAGAGTAAGTTCAATATCCTTCGGATTATCTTCGGCTAACAATATTCTTTTAAGCTCAAGCATAAATAATTCTCCTATATTTTAGGTAATGAAAAATAAAAAGTTGCCCCTTTATCAATTTCCCCTTCAGCCCAGGTGCGACCATTATGTCGCTTAATAACCTGTCGGACATTAGCCAACCCAATACCTGTTCCTTCAAAGTCTTCAATAGTATGTAGACGTTGAAAAACGCCAAAAAGCTTTTGTGCATATTTCATATCGAAACCAGCACCATTATCACGTACAAAGAATATGTATTCGATTTCATCGGGAATTAAGCCAATCTCAATGATTGCAACATCTTTTTTTCGGGTATATTTTATGGCGTTACTTAGCAGATTCACCCATACTTGTCGTATCATGGCATAATCAGCATAAACATTTGGCATTGGAGCTTGTTTCCATTCAATAGAGCGTTCTTTAGTTTCTTGTTCCAACATGAGTAGAGCATCTTTGATAGCTTTGTCCATCACCATATTGTCCAGTTTCATTTCCATCCGGCCAGCACGGGAAAAATTTAAAAGGTCGTCTATTAAAACGCCCATTTGATTTGAAGCCTCTGAAATTGACTGCATATAGTGTTTGCCTTTATCGTCTAGTTGTTGGTAATTGCGTTTTGTAAGTAACTCTAAATAGCCACTCACATGCCGCAGTGGTGCCCGCAAATCATGCGATACTGAATAAGAAAAAGCTTCCAGTTCCTTATTGGCAGCCTCTAACTGGGCGGTACGTTCTTCTACCCTTTTTTCCAGACGAGCATTTAAATAACGAACTTCTTGTTCTGCTTTATCTCTTTCATTTTGTTTTTTCAACAATTGAGACAACAGGTTATTGTACTGTTGATAAAGCTTACCAACTTCATCATTTCCCTGTGGTTTTAGCTGAACTGTAAAATCATGATTGTTGGAAATCTGGGAGGTTAATTCAGCTAAGTTTAGAATAGGGACTGATATTATTCTTTGAAGCCGGGTAGCAATAATATAGACTGTTATAAGAAGAAATAAGACCAAAATTGCCATAATCATTAAACTACTTCTGAATTTTGTCTGAATCTCTTCGGATGAAATACGTAAATAGATTGTTCCACAATTCTGATCCTTATACTTAATGGTATAAAAGATATGTAAATAACCGTCTTTAAAAACTGCATTATCTTTTTGCAATATTGGAAAACGAAAAGAATTTACGGGTGTTTTATGATAGGCGGCGAATATATGTTCTGAGTTTAAACTATACAAACAGGCATCTAAAACCGAAGGTATTGCGTCTAGTTTTGAAAGAACCTCAGAGACTTCTTCTTTGTAACCAAATAATAAGGGTGCAGCTGCATATTGACCGACGATTGAAGCATTAAGAATAGCATTTTTTTTCATTTCATTTTTAGCCTTTACCATGTCAATAATGAGATAAGTTACTAAACCAGTCACTAATGCTATTAAACTGGTAAATAAAATGATTATTACCAGTTTCCGTTTTATGGATATGTTTTTAAAAGTTATCATTCTATTATTGGATTTAGCACTTTAGAAACCTTTAATAACCGGTAATCAACAGTAAATCCGTCATCTTTCATGCCTTTTTGGTTTATTTCAAAACGAAGTTTGTTTTCATATTCATAAAAATTAATGAAGCAGCCAATTCCTGCAAATCCTTCAGTATCGGATATGGTTAGTATTGGCTTTCCTTTTACATAAGTTAATACATTGTTTAATTCACTGATTTTAATATTTGGAATAAATAACATTTGACAATCTGTAAGTTCCTGAATGTTTTTTAAATTAACAATCCTAACTTTTCTGTCCTTTATTTTTTTATCCTTATACACATCTTTAAGCACTTCGCCAAATGAAGTTTGGGCCAATACAGCTATTACAAATTCCCTGGAAGGATCATTTTTTACCAAGTTTGGCGGCCATGAAATAAATAACGACAATTTCTCCAGCGCCACAGCTTTCATTGTGTATTCGGACGACTGCGACCATAGGCTTGCATTAAAACCGAACCCAATAGCAACAAAAATCACTATTTTAATTAGTTGTTTGCTGAAATTTATATGTTCGAATATCGCGCTCATTTATACTGAATATTTAGAACGTAACCTTTAATCCAAACATGCCCGAAAATCCCGGATTTCTGAACTGCCATGGCATATTGTAACAATTATTGGTAATATTATAAAACTGTACAAAGCAATCAATTGCGTACAAGTCGCTTTTGGCAATACATTGAGCTATATAGGAATTTAGCACTATGCCAGGAGTAAACCTTTGACGGTCGGTTTTGGATATTGCATCGAAGAAACCACTGTTATAATTAAGCGCCGGCACAAATGTAAATCCAAAGGTTGTATTTAAAGTGGCCCCTATGTTTGCTATGAAGTTGGGAGAGAATGGTATTTCTGTATTGTTTAAATCCGTATTTAATTTGTTTTTGGTATTTGACATCAGGTATGTTCCGTTAACATACCACGTAACAGTAGGATTGATTCGCTGCGAAATCTCAATTTCTCCACCTTTAGAGGTTGATTCAGTATTTATAGATTGTGTTTGTGAAGGATACCGGCTAACCACATTATCAACTATTCCATCTTGTAAGAGAGTATAAAACCCGCGTATACTCAATTTGAAACGAGTTGGGAGTTTACAATCTATCCCTAAGTCAACTCCTATACCATTCTCCGGTTTAAGGTTTGGATTGGGCAATTGGCCGTTACGGCCAATAATCCCATAATCGCTTAGTAAAATAGTACCACCAAGCGACTTAAGACCAGGAGTACTAAAACTACTTCCTCCATTAGCAAACAGGGCAAACTTTTCATTTAATGAATATCTTGTACCCGCACTCCATAACAATTTATCCCACGATAAATTTTTCACAACCGGATTGCCTCCATTAACTAAATCAATAGTGTTTTCAATGTACACATATCGTAATCCACATCGTAAAATAAAATTTTCAACAGGTCGCCATTCCTCCTGAACATAGATACCTTCTTGCAAAGCCGAAGATTTATTCCCAAATATGCGGTAGCCAGCCAGCGGGTCAGTCCAGGTATTATATCTTGCGCCCTGATAATCGGCCCCAATGCTCAAAGTATTAATTTTGCCCTGAACCCACGAAAGTGAAACATCAAACGGAATTATCAATTGGATTACACCAGTGTTGGATTTTAGAGTGTCTATTGTTCCAAAATTGCTTTCCTGCTGGGTGCGGTCATAAGAACGTATTCCTAAATGAGATTGCAGGTGTAACTCATCACTGAGCGAAATATCATAGCCGACATTCACCGTACCATACTTATTGTCAAATCCTCGATAGGCCCTACCTACATCTCCATTATGCCAGGTTCGCTGACAAAAAACAGTAAGCTTCTGCTTTTCACTTTTGTCCATAAATAAAGTTAACCCGCCATAAATTTTTGTTTTTTGATATTCCGGGTCTTTTTTCATATTTAACCACGATCCTTCAGCACCATAGTTAGTATAATCAGATATTTCGTAGGTTGAACCAAAAAAGTAGTTAAGATTATTTATTTTACTTTGATGGAATATTTGTCCATTTAGCGTGTGATATGATCCTAAAGATGAAAGGAGTATAGTTTTCGGTTGCTCAATTTTATCTTTTAAAATCAGGTTAACAGTACCGGCAAGGGGGCTTTGGCTACCAGCAAAGTCCTGCGACAGGTAATTGGGATAAATAACAGATGCCGGACCACGTTGCACCTCAATATGGTCAATCGCACTAAGGTCTAACGACATAGGGTCGACAAACGCATCAATCGGTACACCCTGAAGCATGTAGGTGCTGTATTTGGGACCAATGCCTCCGTATGTTCCCCAATTGGCATCGTTGCGCGAAAGCACACTCACCGAAGCTCCTGGCAGTTTTGTTATGGCTTCGCAGATATTACGGTTGCCAGAAACGGTAGTTTCAATCTCCCTGAAATCAATCAAATCAACTTTCTGTGTTACATTATCTTTCGATTGAGGAACCTTAGATGGCGTAATAACAACATTCAAAAAATCATCAAGGCTTAGTTTAAATAATTCATCAACAGTTTTGTTTTTGATTGTATCTTGAGCAGATACAACCGAATAGGTACTAATGCCTGTAACACATAAAAGAAAAATAATTAACTTTTTCATTGCGGTTGATTTACAAATAAAACACAATCATACTCCTTTGCTATTTATTTAATAAGTCCACATCGTCATTATTTGTAAGCTTTCACGATTCTTCAAATAAAGATCTATATTTATGTAAGTTAATTAAAATACAGGTTAAATCCAAAAAAGGTAAGAGTAGAATGGTGACTCAATTTATCTTTACCAATACGAAAGAAGAAATAATCATTTGGATACTATCTCAGGCCTGATAGTGTAGGAAAATTGTTCAAGACTTTCTAATAATGAGTAGTTTCGTTTTAGGGCTTTAATTATCTTTTGATTGGTATAGCAAGGCTTTGAATTTCAACTTCATCTCTTAATTATCAGCAATTTGGCGTGCTCTGCGATGTATTGTAAATAATATGAAAGATAAACCAAGCAGCAATAAGCTTACAACAGAACCACAGATTAATACAACCAGTACTTTACCTTTAAAATACGAATACTGTTCTTTTGATTGAGAAAATTTTAGCGTCCAACTTTTTTCATTAAACAATACTGGATTTAAACGAATTTGAATGGATATATCATCATGAATATCTGTTTCATTCTTGCGGCTGTCGTACAAGATAGAACCTGATGAAATGGAATCATTATCATAAATCACTAAATGGATTTTATTGCTATTATTATTGTCTAATCCCCATGGCCCTAATATGTTCATCATTAAGCCATCCATTCGGTAGGGACAGCTAACCCAACCTATAATTGCCGTTCTTCGCTCTTTAACATTGTTTATCGGCATATTTCTTTTATAAACAGGAGTGTACATTATTATTCCGGCCTGCTTATTTACCTGATTTTCCTGAACAAGCGTAAGCTTTCCTGTCAATGCAGATAAATTAAAATCACGTGCATATTCCATTGCTCGTCTTCTGATAGGTTCCGAATAAGTATCATAACCTATTGCACGCAAGTTTTCTTTTGATAATGGTTCGATATAAATGATTGATGTGTAAGTATCCCTTTCTTCATCAGGATATACAGGACAATTAGTCACTTTTTCTTTAGAGGAATTGATTTCAGGCTGTTTTAATTGTCTTTTAGGAATAATAACATTGTATGCTATACCTTGATATCCAAACATATTTTGAAAAACCATACTATTTTCGATAAAAAACTTCCAATCGTCACGTGTAATTGAGTCAGATGCTGAAATATATGAAGAACAACTTTGCAATAACAAAGATTGCGTGTAAAGTCGGGAATAAATTTTTGTTTTTATTTCATTGCATACCCTTTCAAATTCATACTTAGCCTGGGTTTCCAAATAACGTTTGGTATAAATCGTAGCAGAAATAGTTAAAATAAGAACAATACCAGAAATTGCAATGGAAAGTGATACATTTCTAAGCGATGTTTTCAAAAAAAAATCATGAAATTTTAAATTGTCAGGTTTCATTATTGCAATGCTGTATGTTGTTTAATTAATCACAGTTGACGGATTTTCAATTTCTATTTAAATAAAGATACAGAGTATTATTTATAAATCAATATTTTTTTTCTTTAGAGGAATTCATTATTCTTTTCTCCGGGTTTGTGAACACAATCTGCCGGTTTGTAAACTTTATTTGAAGTATCACATATTGGCAGTTATGTTTGTACAACATTTAAAATCATCACTATATAAAATTTTCATGTATTTAAAAGTACAAACTAATTGGTAATAAAATTTCCCAATGGGTGTTTTCCTTCAGAGATTCCTTCGGGGTTCATCTGACCTTAAAAATAAATATTGTACGGATGAAAACACATAACATAAACCTTAAAAACGAAAAAAATGAATTATTACAATTTTATTCCCGGTATACTGAACCTTCTTCTTGCACTATTTATATTGCTTTGGTTGATGCATTACGCACCGTTTTATGCTCCTTCTTATCTTTTCTGGACAGGGGTTGTAATTACAGTTATAGCAACTATATCGCTCTTCCATCCATTGGCCCTTTTATTTATACCAAACCATATAACAGCTATTTATGTATTATGCTGTGCTATAACAATGTCTGTAATTTCACTATTGGTACCTCCTAAACAATATCATACCAAAACAAACCTTGCAATAGACACATTACTGCCTGTTTATTCATTTAACGAATATCACGAAGTAATCATTAATGCATCCATCGACGAGGTGAAACATGCATTACAAACTACAGGAGTAAGAGATATTCCGGTAATACTTCTTCTTATGAAAATAAGAGGAATATCAGAATATGATAAGGATATGAGCGATTTGGTGACAAACAATCAAACCATGGAGAGTTCATTTAAATCACCCGATTTTAATTTCATCGTAGCCAACCCTTTTGAATTACTCACCCTAATGATTATGAAAGCCTCAGCTAAAACACCGCCTCCGGCAATAAACACCTTACAAGAATTTAAAGCATTTTCCGAACCCGGATATGTAAAAATAGCCGTGAATTTTCTTTTTAAAAACCTGAATAACGGGCAAACCCTTGTAAGTACGGAAACCCGTAATTTTCCACTTTCACCTGCAGACAGTCGCATATTCGGCCGATACTGGAGAATAATCTATCCGGGTAGTGCTATCATCCGCAGACTGTGGCTTAATACTATCGCCCGGAAAGCTGAACAGAAAAGCAATTTAAAAAAGCACAGCGTACATAATTCTTCAAGGCAAAAAATAAATTAGATGTCGTTCGAAATAGCTACTTTTAATAATTTATAATACAGGTGATGAAATAATGAATATCGACAGAGCATTAAAAATAATAATACACGGTATCTACTGGATTGTTTATATTATGTTTTCCGTTTTGCTCAGTATGCCCACTAAGCCGGAAATATGGACTGGATTTCGCGAGACACTTCCTCATTTATTTATCAATCTGATTTGGGCGTTCACAATCTTTTATATATCATATTTCTACCTAATTGGATATTTTGAGAAAAAACAATTTACAAAATACCTGTTGTCGTCCATAGTCATCAGTCTCATCGTTTCAGTACTATTTTTAATAATTCATAAATTAATAAACAAGTCTTTATTTCTTTACAATTACCGGATTATTATCCCCCCAATTGCCGGAACATTCATTATTGCACAATGTGGTAGTCTGGTCAGAGGATTTGAAAACTGGTTTACCGGCATACGGTTAAAATCAGAGATAGAAAACCGAAACCTTCGTAACGAACTGGAATTGTTAAAATCGCAAATCAATCCGCATTTCCTGTTCAACACGCTGAATAATATCGACAGCTTAATTATGAAATCACCCGCGGAAGCATCATCGTACCTCATAACATTATCCGACATGCTCAGATATATGATTTATGAAGCCACAAACGAAGTTGTTCCGCTCGAAAAAGAAACGGTATATCTAAGACGATATATAAACCTCCAGCAAATTCGGTATAAGAAAAAAGATTATATAAAA
>WSSedL1CaDRAFT_10001486_pt1 | contig 13569 bp, 9 predicted proteins | sample WetSurSL1Cattail_FD_9464 | JGI IMG/M metagenome (IMG submission 9464)
ATTCCCGGCGCGGATGTGGCGGCTTATTATCGTCGCCGTGCCGAGGGAGGTGTGGGGCTGATTGTGACCGAGGGAACTTATGTCCCGGTTCCAACTGCGGGTTTTTATCCCGGAGTGCCGCACTTCTACGGCGAGCAATCTCTGGCGGGATGGCAGCATGTGGTCGAGGAGGTTCATCAGGCAGGCGGCAAGATCTTTCCCCAACTCTGGCACGTTGGCCTGACGCCGTCTACCGATGGAAAGATTCCGCCCGCTGCCATAGGTCCTTCCGGGCTTGCCAACCGGGGAGAAAAGATCACAGAGCCGATGACGCAGAAGGATATCGACGACGTGGTCCGCGCCTTTGGGGAAGCCGCACTCTCGGCACAGCGGTTGGGATTCGACGGCGTGGAAATTCACGGTGCGCACGGCTATCTTCTGGATCAGTTCTTCTGGGATGCGACGAACCGGCGCACCGATGGATATGGCGGCGATCTGGTAGCGCGCACTCGTTTTGCGGTGGAAGTCATCCGCGAGATCCGCTCCCAGGTAGGGCCGGAGTACCCTGTTTGCCTCCGTTATTCGCAGTGGAAGCAGCAGGATTACAACGCCAAACTGGTGCAGAATCCGGCCGAGTTAGAGCGTTTTCTTGAGCCTTTGACGGCTGCCGGTGTGGATCTGTACCACTGTTCGCAGCGCCGCTTCTGGGAGCCTGAATTCGAAGGCAGCTCGCTGAATCTTGCCGGATGGACCAAGAAGCTGACCGGCAAGCCTACTGTGACAGTGGGGTCGATCACGCTCAACCAGGACTTCACAAGCACATTTCGCGGTGCGGACTCTGCCGCCGCGACAGGGATTGATGAGTTGTTGGAACGGCTGGAACGCGAAGAGTTTGATCTGGTGGCCATCGGGCGTTCGCTGATCGTGAATCCCACATGGCCGCAAATCATTCAACGCGGAGCGATCGACGAACTGCTGCCCTACCAGCGGAATGTATTGGCCCAGTTGATTTAGAACTGGATGAATTGCCATCCTGCATTCGCGCCAATGCTTGCTTGAGATCAGCGATCAGATCGCTGGTCTCTTCCATGCCGATGCTGAGCCGCACCAGACGATCAGCGTAAGGCGAGGCATTGCGCGTGTGATTCAGATTGTAAGCGACGGCCTGATTTGTCGTCCCCACCCAGCTATAACCAATTTCAAACAGTTCGAGTGCATCGACAAAGGCGCGCTCTTCAGCACCGCTCAATCCATCGCGAAAGACGAAGGAAAACAAACAACTGGCTCCAGAAAAATCGCGCTTTCACAATTCGTGTCCGGGGCAGCTTTCAAGCGCCGGGTGCAGCATGGTTTGCACTTCAGGCTGCGTGGCTAACCAGTTTGCGATTTTCAGAAAAAACAACGGTCGAGGCGCGCTCCACGGAAAGACTCAGTGCACGTAAACCTGCGGGCACTTTGGCTCTGCTATGAATGAGCTTGGTCTGCTCGCTCTGTGTCGTCTGAAAATCTGCTACCCACCGGCGGCGATAAATCCTCCGCCCGCGATTTCAATATATCCCGGCGCAATAGACAGCAAAGTTGGTGTTCAGAGCAAACTCGGCTATGCACGATTCAGAGATCTGCCCATTGCAACCGAAGCTTGTGTGTGGCTTAAAAGACAATGATCGTAAAGATCATGCTGATCAATCGTTTTTCATCGCAGCGTCCATCGATGCTGCATCGTGTCGTAGTGCTTGCGTATAAAGGGCTATGCACTTTTGAGTTCGGGATTGCGGCGGAGATGTTCGGCCTTCCACGTCCTGAGCTCGGTCAATGGTGCTGAGCAGATCGGCGGTAATCGCCGATATCGGTTGTACCGATTCATTCCAGATCAACGCCTACTTCCATGAAAAGCAGCGGCAGACAATCGCCTGCCGCTGTTTGTTAAAAGGGCTTCTGAATGATCTAGAACGGTTCGTAGAGAGAAGGATGATTGTCAATATCAACCTCTGTCCAGTTCTCATCCCAATGCTCGACGGTCAATGACCAGCGAGCCTTTTCTCCCTTGACATAATCGGCAATATCCGGGAAGAGTTTGCGGATCAACTGGCTGCGGTTGTACTCGGCCTTGGGGCGCTTTTCAGCAGGCGGAGAGACGATGACAATCGCGAAATCCCACGAAGGCGACACATGGTGCACGGCGCGCGTGTAGACGGTTTCGCTAATTACCTGGCCGTGCTCCTTCTGGTATTTCATGATCGGGAGATGATACTTGTGATAGAGCGCGAGCCACTCGTCCTGCTTGCCCGGCGGCACCTTATAGAAATCCACGGAAACAATATTCTTTCCATCCCCGGCCCCGATGGTGGCTTGGGCCTTTGAGGTGGCAGGAAGAATCAGGGCAAAGATGGCCGCCACAAAAAGCATCCAGATACGGGGGATGCGCAAGGACTTCTGCATATAACTACCTCCTGAATACAACGGTTGATCGTTAAATTGGGTACGGAGAACAGAGAAAGCGATGTGGCTCTCTCTGTCCGGTGTTAGAACTGAACTTTGACGCCAAACTGAATCTGGCGCGAGCTTCCCTGTGTCGATGTGATCTTGCCAGCATCGCCAATGGCGCTGCCGTCTTCATTGAAGATGAAGTTGTTGTCAAGAGGCGATGCAAAGTTTGTATGGTTAAGCAGGTTGAAAAACTCTGCACGAAACTGCACATTGAGCCGGTCGCTGACGCGATGCAACGAGGCATTCTTATAGAGCGATCCGTCGAGCGTCGCATATCCAGGTCCAACCAGTGTGTTGCGACCGGAATTTCCCAGACGCTTTGGGTCAGACGGAAACTGGAAGCACTGCGTCTTGATGTACTGCGTCGCATTGCCAGGATTCACATTCGATTTGCAACCCGAAGCGGCGACGCGATCAGGATAGGCCCACGGATCCGTGCTTCCCATGCCGAGCGGATCGCCACCGAGATAAACGGAAAACGGAGCGCCGGTCGAGGCCTGCACGATGGCACCCAGTTGCCATTCGTTGGTGATCCACCGCAAGGCAGAGGCGCTTTTGATCGCGCTGGGAATTGACCAGATGCCGCTGATGACGCCATTCTGCGCAAGGTTGAAGTCAGAGACACCACGCCGCGTCTTCGAGTCGAACCAGAGTGGCACCGACGAGGCAGAGTTCAGATACTGGTCGCCCGCCAGCGTCGATGAACCGTCATCAACGCTCTTCTGCCACGTATACGAGCCCTGCAAGCGAAGGCCATGCACTGCGTTCAAATGCACACCAAGCTGAAGGCCGTGATAGGAAGAGTCAGCATCATAGTTCAGTGCATCCAACTGACCTACACCGGGGTTGAGCAGCGATGCGCTGGAGGAGGTTGGCCAATAATAGCTGCCGTTGACCTTGGTCGGCATCACGATGTTGATGTCGTCGGTTGCATACGGAAGATGAATGCCGCGAGAGCCGACATAGCCGACAGTCAACGTCGAGCTTTTTGCAAACTCGTGTTCAATCTGCGCATGCCACTGCAATACGTAGCTCCGCAATGGATGCTGATCGACCCAGACGGTACGCTGATTTGCCAGCGTCGATGAATCGTAGTTGGCCAAAGCCAGCGTATAGGCATTGGTCGGGAATGCACCCTGCGGTAGATTCGAGGCCGCAAGGGTGATGTTATAGGGGGCGGCTGCAGAGGCCAGGCGCAGGAACTGATACGGCAACGGCAGCACATCAAAGACGCCGAAGCCCGCGCGAACAGCGGTCTTTCCATCACCGAACAGATCGTAGGCCAAACCAATGCGCGGTTCAAAATTCTTCTGTGTCGGATTGGAAAAATAAGGGTTGCCAAGATGCGCCGTGGTTGCTGTAGGGCTGGTCAATACGGCAAGTTTTCCATTCACTTCCGTGGGTACAGTAGAAAGCTCATAGCGCAGACCGAGATTGAGTGTCAGGCGAGCAAGCAGATGCCAATCGTCCTGGATATAGCCAGCCAGCAAGGATTCACGCAGTCCGCGCGTGGTTGCCGTGCTCGGCAGCGTTGCCGAAAAGCGACGCGGCTTGTTGGTCAGAAAATTGGTCAGAGAACTGAAGCTGAAGTTTCCATTCTCAGAAAAATGGAAGAGGTTGTTCGACTGCATTCTTTCAAAGGCGATGCCGAAGCGCAGGGCATGCTTTCCGCGAACGAGAAAGGCGTCGTCGTACAGTTGGTAAGAATTCCACCCGAAGACAAAATTGGCAAAGGCGCCGGCACCGCCGGAAAATGTTGCCAGACCAGGAACAGAAATTTTGGCAGCAGGCCGACCCGGAACCGATCCGAGCGAGGTGTCAGCGGCGAGCGAGTTGATAACATCGTCCGCGGTTAGATCCGCCGCATTGCGATTGAAGCCGAAGCGCAGCGAATTTACCAAAATCGGCGTGAAGGTGTGCGTCTCTTCCAGCGCGACGAAGGGGCGCTTGAGCTTGTGGTGAAAAGTTACATTATTGAGTTGATCCGGTTGCGAAAGATCGCTGTGGTCAAAGAGAAACGTGCCGAAGATATGATCTTTCCCGGAGAGCTGATGGTCGAGGCGTGTAACGTAAAAATCCTCGGTACCTTTTTGCTTTGTCGCCACAGAGTAATATCCCGTATCACCAGTGCTGGACAAGCCTGCATTCGGCGGTTGATAAAACGCCAGGACCTTGGCGATGTCCGAGTCCACGGTGATGGTTCCCGTCGAAAGCGTACCGGCGCGTGCATTGGCCGAGGGAACGGAACTGACTTGCGTTACGGTCAGAGCTTGACGAAGGCCCTCATAATTGCCGAAGAAGAAACTTTTGTTGCGGCGCAGTGGCCCGCCCAATGTGCCTCCGAATTGGTTGCGGCTAAAGGGAGGCTTCTTCGTTCCATCGAAATAATTGCGTGCATCAAGAGCGGCGCTACGGGCAAATTCATATCCGCTGCCATGAAAGGTGTTGCTGCCCGTTCGTGTCACCGAGTTCACCACGCCGCCGGAAGTCTTTCCATATTCGGCAGAGTAGTTCGTGGTGAGAATCGAAAACTCCTGCACCGCGTCAACGCCAAGTTGCGCACCGAGCACATTGCCCGGTGCGTCATTGGTATAGTCATTGAAGCTGATGCCGTCCTGGCGATAGTTATTCTGCGCGGAACGAGTGCCTGAGACACTGAGCTGCGTGCCGAATCCACGCGTCACTTTGGTTGCATCGCTGGAGCCGTTTGAGCCTACCGATGCCTGACTGCGAACAATGTTTACGCCAGGTTGCAGCGAGGCAAGCTGCGTCCAGTCGCGCCCATTCAGTGGAAGCTCTTCCAACGTCTGCTGGTCGACTTGCTGTTGCACACCTGCCGAGGAAAGCTCTACTTGCGCCGCCGTCGTTCCAACTTCTACTGTCTGCGTTGAGGATTCAACCGCAAGTCTGAATGTCAGGGCCTTCTGATCGCCGACAGCGACAAGAACGCCTTTGAGCTCGGCGTCATGAAAGCCCGGAGAACGCACTGTCACCACGTAGGTCGATGGTGAAAGATTGGGAAGGGTAAACAGACCATCAGAGTTTGTTTCTGTCTGATGGACAACGCCCGTTGCCTGATCGCGTGCAACGACTCTGGCATGGGAGACGAGAGCATTCGATGGATCATGAACCGTTCCAACGATGCCTCCGCCAGAAACCTGGCCGTACATAGGCGCGGAAGATAGAAGAAGCACGGTAAGGATGAGTATCCAGACACGTGTATAGATAGGACGTGTAAGCATGAAGCCTCCAATGAAGTCGTACAGGTATTCCACGGCCTCCCTGTGTTCAAGACGTCGGGAAGCGAAAACAATGTTTTATGGATGGAAGACCAGATCAGAGACAACAGGGTGGGTGCGCCGTTTGCAGGGCGCGCAGGTTGGACCGTTGCGGGAGTGCTTGCGAAAATCGCACTTTTCGATGATCCTTTCGCAGAACGCGCATGTATTGGTTCATGCACGAAAAACTGCAAATCAGTTCATTCGATTGAAGGGGGAAAAGAAACGGGCGCGTGTGTGTTGTCTTCTTATCGACAACAACAAGCCGATGACAACGCAAGGCCGCAGTCGTGCGACGCGAATTGGACAGAATGTGCGGTCATCGTTGGTTGAGATCATAGCAGGTGAAGTTTTGATCGTCAAAGCTGCCGCGTCCTCAGGGGCATTCAGATCCATGCCGCAGTCGAGAATATTTTCGCGTGTCGTGTTCGGATTTGTTATCCAAATTTTCTTGTCGTCATGTATACATGTATGAGATAAAATACCTCCATGAAGACGGTCGCGATTCTCTCTCAAAAAGGCGGGGTCGGCAAAACCACCATCGCTTTGCATCTTGCTGTGGCCGCCGAGTATGACCACAAGCCCACGGTGATTGTCGATCTTGATCCGCAGGCCAGTGCTTCCACCTGGAAGGATCTGCGCGAGACCGATGCACCGCTCGTGCAACCTACGCAGGCCAATCGTTTGACGCAGGTACTGGCCGAGGCCAAAAAGCAGGGAGCCAAGTTCGTTGTCATCGACACCTCGCCGAACTCCGAGAGTGCTTCGCTTACCGCGGCTGGCGCTGCCGATCTTGTGCTGATTCCCTGCCGCCCGCACCTGCTCGATCTCAAGGCGATTCACTCCTCGATCGAGATTGCGCGTCTGGCCAAAAAGCCTTTCTTCGTCGTCGTCAATGCAGTGCCACCGCGCGGCTCACTGGGTGCCGAGGCCAAAACGGCCATCGCCACCTATGGCGCCGAAGTTGCTCCAGCGCACCTGTCGATGCGCGCAGCCTACTATCACTGTCTGGCCAATGGCCAGTCTGCGCAGGAATACGAGCCGAATGGCCGTGCTGCGGAAGAGGCAGTGAAGCTCTACAAATGGCTACGTAAACAAGTCAACTTGTAGACTTGTTATTATGTATACACGGAGGCGGATCCCATGAAACGAACTTCGATGGCGCAAGCCCTCAGTGCCGCTGCCGGTCATGCTTATGTGCGGCCCGGCATTGCAGCGCAGGCCGAGCAGGTGTCACTGCCGAAGGTTCGCGCCGTGCGTGCCGTTGCTCCTTCGCGCGAGGGAAAAAAGCCCATTACCGGATTTTTTTCGCCGGAGACCTCGCGCCAGATCAAGAAACTTGCGCTCGATCAGGACAAGACTCTGCAGGAACTCGTCGGCGAAGCCCTGAATGACCTCTTTCACAAATACGATTTGCCGCCGATCGCCTAGCTTTTCAAAGGATGCGCCATGAAACACACGCAGACCGAGCTTTTTCCGATTGAGATCGGCGACGACATCAAGACCCGGGAGCTGATCGAACTGGTCGCCTCGATTGGTGAGCGTGAGCCGAACGACGAAGAGCGCGGCTTCATCGCGCGCATGCTCGTGCAGGCCTGTTTCCCCTATCGCCGCATCCCGAGCAACGAATTTTCGCGCGTGGCCAACAGCTTCCGTATGACCATCATGGCGCCGTCCGAGGTGGGTCTTCCCTTTGGCGTGATGCCGCGGCTGATCTTCATGTGGATGACGCGCGAGGCGCTGTTCAAGAAAAATCGCCGGCTGGAACTCGGCCACTCGCTCACTGAATTCATGATGCAGTTGAATCTGCCGCTGACCGGTGGCAAGAACGGCACCATCACCCGACTGCGCGATCAGATGAAGCGCATGTCCTCATCGACGCTTTCGGTCACCTACGACAGTGGCAAGTCGTGGTCCTTGCGGCAGGTCGGCATGGTCGAAGAGGCAGAGCTGTGGTGGGAAGAAAAGCAGAAGCAGAAGGCGAAGAAGGACGACGAGCAGCCTGGGCTGTGGAACTCAACGATTCTGCTGACCGAGAGCTTTTATCGCGAAATCACCACGCGGCCGGTTCCCTTCGACATGCGCGTCGTGCAACTGATCCGCGAAAAGACGCAGAGCCCGCTGGCGCTCGATCTGTTTCTCTGGCTCAACTACCGGCTCAAATACTTGAGTCGGCCGACGCGTGTTCCGTGGGAAAAGTTACAACTGCAATTCGGCGCCAACTACGCCGACACGCGCCAGGGCCGCTACGAATTCAAAAAAGAGTTCATCAAGCAGATGGAGACGGTGCGCTGGGCCTTTAAAAAGGCTGCGCCCAGCATTCAGGAACTCAGCGACGGCAAGGGCATCCAGCTTTTGCCGGGTGAAACCAGCGTAGCCTCGGCCATCATCAGTCGCTGAGTTCCGCGTGTTACTCGATCGGCCATGAGTACGTCTTTGAGCCGTTGAGAGGCAGTGTCCAGTAACTGCCGGAGGTCTGTGGAATCACCGTGCCCGTTGTGCTGCCTGCCGTCGTCACGACCGATGGTGCGGCGAAGGCCGAGTCCTTGATGCGTACCGTGAAGTTGCGATAGCGGGGAAATGGACGCAGAACCCAGTTGCCGTTTTCCTGGCGAATCGAAACCATGCCGTCGGTCTGAATATCACCAAAGTCGACCACGCTGCCTGCCGCATTCAAGCGCGCATCCGTTGTCGTGGTGGGTGCTGTGAAGCTGACGCTGGTTCCGTTATTGCTCACCGTAACGTATCCAATGATGTAGCGGTTATTGCCATCGTTGTTGCCGCCGAGCACCAGTCGCGTTCCCGTGGCAGCGTCATAGAGCCCGATGCGAATCGAGTAGGTGCCATCGGGTACCGACGAGCCCAGCGTGACGGTGAGCGGACCATTGGTGATGTTGTTGCCGGTCTGCCAGTTGGTGGTCGACGGCGTGGGATAGAAATCGCCCTGGAAGACGATACCGTCATTGGAGCTTGTGATCTTGCTGTCGTCAACAAAGTGTACAAATGCTTTGTAGCTGACGGCTGTGCCAAGCTCGCGCAGAACCTTCCATTCATAAGTGATCTTGAAGCTCCGCCCGCTGCCCTGCGTCACGGCCGTCACCGAGGGCACGGCATAGCCCCAGGCCCACTGGCTGTCGGTCTGGTTGCGTGCATTGGCAAACAGAGTTGTGCTCGTACGCGCGTAATCGCAGATAGTGCTGCCGCACTGCGCCGTGTAGGCCAGCAGGTCGCTTCCCTTTGCCGCCCATCCATATTGAGGAATCGTGAGCCCGTTCCAGCTTAGATTGCTTGTTGCGGCATTGGCCACCACACTAAGTCCATTGGCGTAGCTGGCCTGCACCTGCGTATAGTTGCCCGCCAGCGCCGCACTCGACGAACTTACCCACGCGTCGTTGATGTGATAACTCACCGCGCTGGCCGTGGCTGTGCCGTATGCGGTGGCGACCGGGCCAAGTAGATTTGCCTCCACGAAGGCCTTTGCTACGTCGTTCCAGGTTTTATTGCCTAGAAACGGCGCGTGGCCGTAGGCAATTTCCTGCATCCGATAGGCATCGAGCTGTGTGTTCGTCATGGTGGAAACGCCCGCAGTTGTCCAGCGACTGTAGTAGCCCATGCCATGATTGACCTGCAGCGGATGCAGCATGAACAGATCGAAGTCAACAAACAAAGGTGAGGCTACATCCTGTTGCACAGCCACACTTCCAGCGCCGAATTGCGCCTCCACGCCATCGAGTTGGCCCGTGTAATACCAGTGATTGCCACCTTCGCCAAGAACCGGTCCGTCGTGCACCGTACGCTCGTATTGCCACAGCGCCTGATTGCCGGAGGTCCATGCCGTCAACATGCCACCGTTGGTCGCCGACGCATCCTGGTCGCCATAGGTTGAGAGTGCCGCCGCGGAATGTACGTCGAGATAGGACGCGGTGGTCTGATAGTTTGCGTGGATGAGCGGCGATTGTGTTTCGGCGTTCTTCACCATCCAGGTGGGCTTTTCCGCATAGGACTGAATTCCCGTGCTGCTGTTGTACCAGGCATTTTTCTTCGTTCCGCTACTGCTCAGGGCCACCGAAGCATCGGTGTAGTCCGGGTAATTAGGGTAGTAGTCGGCGTAATTTTCGTGCAGCGCCATCAGGCAGCCGTTGCTGGTTCCCTGCGCCATGGCCGAAAGAATCGCCGACGAGCCGCCCAGCGTGCTGTTGGCGGTGTAGTGTTGCGGCAGTCCATTATCGTAGCCCATGTTCTGCCAGTCGTGAATAATGCCCGCGCAGTGGTTGATGCCGTAATCGCCCAGATCGTTGAGTCCGGATTGAATCGTCGAAAATCCCTCATCCCAGATGTCGAGCACCACTCGTCCTGCCAACGTAGCCATATAAGGCGAGGCACTGTTGCCCGGCGACGGAAAGACGGCGTCCACATTGGAGGAGTAGGCGATTTCCAGAACCTCATGCGCCAGATTGTAACTGCCGTTGGTTTTGGCAACATAGCTTGCAGTGCTGCTGCTGAGCGAGGTCGCATGCGTCGCCTTCCAGTCCCACCATGCATTCACGAATTTTGAGAGATTCGTGGCGTAGTACACATTGCCCGTGTAGTAAGGCACCGCGATGCTGGTTGTGCCAAGCGTCGTGCTTAGGTCGCCCATGTTGATCGCGTTGACTACAGCATTATCGGCGTCGATGGTTGCCGCAAAGCCCTGCGTGGTTGCCGCCAGAGCCACCGTGACATGCACAGTGTTGGAACTGGCGTCCTTATAGGTGATCGTCAGCGTGGTTGCCGTGCTGTTCCAACTCGTTGCCGTGCAACTCAGCGTTCCGTTCGCGCTGGTGATCGTCGGCTTCAGCATGGCTGTGCCGCTGCCCGTTGGATACAAGACGGTTCCCAGTGAATTCGTGCTTCCCACCGAGGGCGCAACCCAATAGCTTGACGTAGCGTTCGACGATGTCGAGCCCCCACCGGAGCCGCCCGTGCTCGAACCGGAGGTCGTCGTCGAAAGGTTGGAGACTGCGCTGGCACATCCCGTGATCGCGCAGAGAATCGGAGCCAGCAGGACAACAAAGACAGCAATGGATACACGCGAACGCATGGGGCCTCCTAGAGCTCTTGGAACGGGAAGAGCGACCTGAGGCCCCGATGAGGAGCCTCTTATCTAGAGCTCTTATCGGCGGGTTTTTCTTGGAAAACCTAAAAAACAGGGAGAGCCATTAAACGGCTGTAATTAAGCAATCTTAATCAAGCGATAATGCGGGCTGCGCGTGGCGACTCTGTCGTCTATTTCGGCAGTTTCTTGGCTTTAATTAATAGAAACTTTCCATAGAACTTTTTGAGCCTCTATCGGCAAATTCAGATCCTCTCATCGAGCGCATACGTTCCCGACAATTTCTGCAATCTCACACGGGGCAAAAATCACGCATACGTTCCCGACGGCGCCATTCCGTTCTTCGGCGGATTCTGCGCATACGTTCCTTACGCCCGCAGGTCCAGACAACGCATACGTTCCCGACGGTCTGTGGATAAGGCGGGACGAAACCTCCGCATCCCTCTCCGGCACATTGCAAGGGAAAGTGACGCATACGTTCCCGACGCCAGAAAGACTCTGCTACGCATACCTTCCCGACAGGCAAGCATCATTTCGGCTGTAAAGTGACGCATACGTTCCCGGCATCGAGGAGTCAACCGCACAGCGAGCATTGCGCATACGTACTTGACATCATCAAAGTGTGAGTTTTGCAGTTTTACGCATACATTCCCGACGCTGGCGGGGCTCAAAACACGAAAAATCACGCATACGTTCCCGACAATCGAGCGAAGATGAGCTTCGATCTGCCTCGATGCGCCATTGGGAGCGATCTGACAGGAAAAATCCTCGTCCAATCAGTGCAAGACAAAGGCCGAGCCATGGCAGGGAATACGCATACGTCCCCGACGTATAAGCTGTGTATTATCTGTGGATTGCAGGAGTTTTCCACGCATACGAGGCCGACCCTAAAAATGGATTTTACACAGGTTTAGCGCATACGTTCTCGACATATACGAGTTATTTACGCATACGTTGCTTACGTTTTTGTCTATAATGCTTTAAAAACAAAAGGCTTAAAGCTCCCCTTGTAGTTTTTAACTTATAAAGAAACACACACTTGTATCCGTAAGCCAACCTTAGAGGAAAACCCACAAAAAACAATAAAGGAGCGCCTTACGGGCGATAAAGCGAGCTATCGCTCGCTTTACAAGCGGGAGGGCGTTGAGCGCCCCTCCCGCACCCTCCCAGCCCAACAACAAAACACCTAAAGAATGCCTAGGTTGTTCTGGACTATGTTTTACACCCTTGATTAGAGGACCGTTAAGGGCCCATGTGGGCGATTCATGGCCTTTAGTGAAGGAAAACCTCCATAAAATCTATCTGGAGGCACTGAGGAGGATTGATTGAAGACTTGCGATATTGCATTGATGGGGAAAAGAGCAATGCTACTTTCAAAGAGGAAATGTCTGTATGTTTTTCTATTGAAAGGATAAAACTCCGGCCCATTGCCTGGATGAGCCGGAGCGGTAAAAAGAAAATCTACTTGGCGCCGGTCAACTTCAGATCAGCGTCAGCCAGAATGTAGCTGGTCACAGCCAACAGTGCGATATTGTGCCGGAAGGCAACGGGATCAACCTTGTCGAGTGTGTCAGCATCGGTGTGGTGCCAGTCAAAATAATGCTCGCCAGAGGTTTGCGGGCTGAGCGAGGCCACACCGTCGGAGGTCAGCGGTTCAATGTCTTCGCCGCCACCTCCCGCAAAGACGCGGTCGGCGCCGAGGGGTTTTAGCAGGGCTGCTATTTGTTCAACGGCCTCGAAGGAGGTTTTTTGTGCCTTGGGCAGTTTAGTGAGATCAAAGTTGTGATGGTCGAAACCGGCATAGCCGATGCCGAGGGGCGGCTCCGATCCACCGTCCATTTCGATGGCAGCTCGGTGCAGGGCGACGCCCTCCGGACCAAGATTCTTGTGATAGGCCGCGGCTCCGGCGCTGCCATTTTCCTCATTAACCCAGAAGACAAGCCGGATGGTGTTTTTGGGACGTAGGCCAAGTTTGTGCAGCAGCGAAACCGCCTCAAAGGGAGCCATGATGCCGGCGCCATCGTCTTGCGCGCCCTGGCCCACATCCCAGGAATCGATATGGCCGCCGAGCACGACGATCTGTTCGGGATGCTCGGTGCCGCGCAGCTCGCCGATGACGTTGCCCGATGCGACGTCGGCTTCCTGATGCGCTTCCATGGCCAGATGCACGGTGACCGGGCCATCCTTGGCCAACCGCTCGATCAGCAAGGCGTCTTCAACGGAGAGCGCGGCGGCGGGAATCTTCGGCTGCGCCGGATCGTAGAAAAGCGTTCCAGTATGGGGAGTCTGCAAGGCCAGACCGGTTGCCGAGCGGACCAGAACGGCGACCGCACCCTTGGCCGCGGCGCGCGAAGGTCCGTTGACGCGATAGTTGGAGCCGGTGCCGTAGCCGTGCCAGCCAGGATTGAAGACGACAATCTTGCCGCGGACCGCCGCACTGGGCAATGCATCGAGCTCGTCAAAGCTGTGCACGAAGACCACCGGCGCAGTGATGCCGCCGGCGGGCGTGCCGACACTCATGCCAAGGCCTAGCATGTGCAGCGGTCGCGCGATGGGTGCAATCAGCGCGGCCTGTTCGTGGCCGCGCACCCAATGCGGCACCATGACCGGCTCGACGTGGACATTTTCAAGGCCAGCCTTGCGCATCAGCTCGGCGCCCCAGGCAACGGCGGTGTTCAACTGCGAGGAGCCGCTGTTGCGGTTGCCGATGCGGTCGCAAAGATAAGTGAGCGC
>WSSedL1CaDRAFT_10001487_pt1 | contig 13566 bp, 10 predicted proteins | sample WetSurSL1Cattail_FD_9464 | JGI IMG/M metagenome (IMG submission 9464)
TGGGCGGGCCAGCAACGTGCCCAGCGTGATCGCATCGAGTTTTACGACCTGCGGGTGCGCGAGTGCTCAATGCGGCTGGAGCGCGAGTTCAAGGCCGGTGAGCAGCCGATGGACATCTGGCAGCAGGTCAAGCTGCATTACATCGGCTTGCTGGTGGACCACCTTCAACCCGAGTTGGCCGAGACCTTTTTTAACTCGGTCACCACCAAAATCCTGCACCGCAGTTATTTCCAGAACAGCTTTATCTTTTTTCGCCCGGTGGTCAGCACCGAATACATCGAAAACAGCGCACCCGAGGCGCGGCCCACCTACCGCGCGTATTACCCCACACTCGACACCCTGGGTGAGGTGTTGCAGCACATGGTGCTGGACTTTGGCCTGTGCCGCGAGTTTGAGGATCTGCCACGCGATGCCGCGCTGGTTCTGGGGGTGATCCGGCCGCTGCTCGACAGCGTCAAGGTCTATACCAATTTTCAGATCCAGGTGCTCAGCAGCCTGTTCTACCGCAACAAAGGCGCCTACTTGATCGGCAAGCTGATCAACGGCTTCAACGAACACCCGTTTGCCCTGCCGATTCTGTTCAACCAGGATGAGACCCAGCTGCGCATCGACGCGGTGCTGCTCGGTGATGACGACATGCATGTGTTGTTCGGTTTTGCCCGCGCCTATTTCATGGTCGACATGGAGATCCCGAGTGCCTATGTGCAGTTTTTGCGCAGCATGATGCCGCGCAAACCGCGCAACGAGCTGTACAACGCGCTGGGCCTGGCCAAGCAGGGCAAGACGCTGTTCTACCGAGATTTTTTGTACCACCTGCGCCATTCCACCGATTTGTTTCGCATCGCACCGGGCATCAAGGGCATGGTCATGCTGGTGTTTGACCTGCCCAGTTTTCCCTATGTGTTCAAGGTCATCAAAGACTTTTACCCACCGCCCAAGGACACCAGCCGCGAGCAGATCAAGGGCAAGTACCTGCTGGTCAAACAGCATGACCGTGTCGGGCGCATGGCCGACACGCTGGAGTACAGCGGCGTGGCCTTTCCGCGTGAGCGCTTCACCGATGAGCTGATCGCCGAGATCGAAAAGTTTGCCCCGAGCCAGCTTGAGATCAGCGACCGCGATGGTGATGGTCAGCTCGAAGTCGTCATCAAACACGTCTACATCGAGCGGCGCATGATCCCGCTCAACATCTACCTGCAGGACGCTTTTGACGCCGGTGGCGCCGACCCCAGCAACACCAGCCCGGCCGCGTTACGTGCCCGCGCCCAGCTGGAGCACGGCGTCATCGAATACGGCAACGCGCTCAAAGACCTGATCGCCGCCAACATTTTTCCGGGCGACATGCTGTGGAAAAACTTTGGCATCACACGTCACGGCAAGGTGGTGTTTTACGACTACGACGAGATCGAATACATCACCGACTGCGTGTTCCGCCAGGTGCCCAAACCACGCAGTGAGGAAGACGAAATGTCGGGCGAGGTCTGGTATACCGTGGGTCCGCATGATGTGTTCCCCGAAACCTTTGGCCCGTTTTTGCTGGGCAACCCGGCCGTGCGTGAGGTGTTCATGAAACACCACGCCAACCTGCTTGACCCCGCCTTCTGGCAAAAAATCAAGGACCGCATCCAACAAGGCCATTTGTTTGACGTGTTTCCGTATGACCAGAGCAAACGTTTTGTGACGGCGCCGAGCCAGTCGGAGTTACCTGAGTCGATGTGATTTACTTTGTTTTTAATAGCTAATGGCCCTTATCTAATAAGGGCTAGAGGCACTTTTTGTACCAAGGAGTCAAGATGACCGATGCGATTGTGATTGTGGCTGCCGCCCGCACCCCGATGGGCAGTTTCCAGGGAGACTTCGCCAAGCTGGCCGCACATGACCTGGGGGCCGCCGCCATCCGCGCCGCCGTCGAGCGTGCCGCGATTGCCCCGGCCCTGGTGGATGAGGTGTTGTTTGGCAATGTGTTGTCGGCGGGGCAAGGTCAGGCACCAGCGCGCCAAGCCGCCCTCAAGGCCGGTTTGCCGATCAGCGCCGGGGCGGTGACCTTGTCCAAAATCTGCGGCTCGGGCATGCGCAGCGCCATGTTCGGCCACGACATGCTGCTGGCGGGCAGTGCTGACGTGCTGGTCACCGGCGGCATGGAGAGCATGACCAACGCGCCCTACCTGCTGCAAAAAGGCCGTGCCGGTTACCGCATCGGCCACGACCGAATTTTTGACCACATGATGCTCGACGGCCTGGAAGACGCCTACGAGGTCGGCCGCTCCATGGGCACCTTTGGTGAAGACTGCGCTGCCAAATACGGCTTCACCCGCGCCCAGCAGGACGCCTATGCGATTGCCAGCGTCAGTCGTGCGCAACACGCCATTCAATCGGGTGCGTTTGCCGCTGAAATCACACCGGTGAGTGTCAAGACCCGTGCGGGCGACACCCTCATCAGCATCGACGAAGGGCCGGGCCGCATCAATCTCGACAAGATTCCCACGCTCAAACCCGCGTTCAAAAAAGACGGCACCATCACCGCCGCCAGCAGCTCCAGCATCAACGACGGTGCCGCAGCGATGGTGCTGATGCGTGAAAGCACCGCCACCAAGTTTGGTTGCCATCCGATGGCGCGCCTGGTTGCGCACGCGGTGCACGCACAGGAACCGGCCTGGTTTGCCACGGCGCCGGTCGGCTCGGTGCACAAGGTGCTGGCACGGGCTGGCTGGGCTGTGAGTGATGTCGACCTGTGGGAAGTGAACGAAGCTTTTGCCGTGGTCGCCATGGCGCTGATGCAGGAGCTGGACCTGGGCCACGAGGTGGTCAATGTCAATGGCGGCGCCTGCGCTCTGGGCCACCCGATTGGCGCCAGCGGTGCACGCATCATGGTCACGCTGTTGTACGCCTTGCAAGCGCGTGGCCTGAAAAAAGGCGTCGCCACGCTGTGTATTGGCGGCGGCGAGGCGACCGCGGTGGCGCTTGAGTTGTTATGAAATTGATAGTAATTGACCCAATCACAATAAGGGCTTGAAGCATGAATGTCTTTGTAATTGGTGCATCGCGCGGCATTGGGCTGGAATTGGTGCGCCAGTACCTCGACGCGGGTCACCGCGTGATTGCCACGGCGCGCGACGAGGCCGCTCTGGCGCGGCTCAAGGATTTGGGCGCACAAGCCATCAAGCTCGATGTGGCCGACCCGGCCAGTGTCAGTGGCTTGAGCTGGCAGCTTGATGGTGAGAAGCTGGACCTGGCGTTGTATGTGGCAGGTGTGTTGTTGACCGAGGATGCGACATCACCGCCTACTCAGCAAGCTTTTGATGTGTTGATGCACACCAACGTGCTGGGCGCTTTGCAGGCACTGCCGCAGGTAGCGCCCTGGGTGGAAGAAGCGGGCGGGCAGTTTGCCTTTTTGTCCAGCGAGATGGGCCACATCAGCAGCACCCGCAGCAGTCGGGCCTGGCTCTACCGGGCGAGCAAAGCCGCACTCAACATGGCCGTGGTGGCAGCACAACCGGACTACCCGCGTGCGCAGTTTTTGCTGTTACACCCCGGCTGGGTGCAGACCGACATGGGCACCTCAGCCGCCTCCTTGACGGTGCAAGAGAGTGTGTCCGCCTTGCGCCAGACGCTGGCCAGCCACAAAAGTGCCAAGACGGTCCATGGCTGTGACGACGTGCCTTTCCTGCGCTGGGATGGCCACGCGTTGACCGGTTGGTGAGTCGCTTCAAACAACAACAGACGGAGACACCATGCTGCTAACCCCAGACCAGGACATGATCCGCGACGCGGTGCGCGCCTTTGCCCAGGCAGAGCTCTGGCCCAACGCCGCCAAGTGGGACAAGGAGCACAACTTTCCCAAAGCCGCGCATCAGGGCCTGGCCGCGCTGGGCTGTTACGGCATCTGTGTGCCCGAGGAACTCGGTGGCGCTGGGCTGGATTACCTGTCGCTGGCGCTGGTGCTCGAAGAAATTGCCGCCGGGGACGGCGGCACCAGCACGGTGATCAGTGTCACCAACTGCCCGGTCAATGCCATCCTGATGAAGTACGGCAATGCTGCCCAAAAAAAGCAGTGGCTGGAACCGCTGGCACAGGGCCAGATGCTGGGCGCCTTTTGCCTGACCGAGCCACATGTCGGGTCCGATGCCTCGGGCCTGCGCACCTTGGCAATCCAAGACGGTGACAGTTATGTGATCAACGGTGTTAAACAGTTCATCACCAGCGGTAAGAACGGTGACTTGGCGATTGTGATTGCGGTGACCGACAAGGGTGCTGGCAAAAAAGGCATGAGCGCCTTTCTGGTGCCTACCACCACGCCGGGCTATGTGGTGGCACGGTTGGAGGACAAACTCGGCCAGCACAGCAGCGATACCGCACAGATCAACTTTGACAACTGCCGCATTCCGGCTGAGAACCTGATTGGCAAAGAGGGTGATGGCTATGGCATTGCGCTCGGTGGGTTGGAGGGTGGCCGCATTGGTATTGCCGCGCAAAGCGTGGGCATGGCGCGCAGCAGCCTGGAGGTGGCCATAACCTACGCCAAAGAACGCAGCAGTTTTGGCACAGCCATTTTCAACCACCAGGCGGTTGGCTTCCGTCTTGCTGAATGTGCTACACAACTGGAAGCAGCCAGGCAACTGATCTGGCACGCCGCCAGCCTGCGTGATGCAGGTCGCCCGTGTCTCAAGGAGGCGGCCATGGCCAAACTGTTTGCCAGCGAGATGGCTGAAAAAGTCTGCAGCGCTGCCATCCAGACGCTGGGTGGTTATGGGTATGTGAGCGACTTCCCCGTGGAGCGCATTTACCGCGATGTGCGGGTCTGCCAGATTTATGAAGGCACGAGTGACGTGCAAAAAATCATCATCCAGAGGCATCTGTAGGCGACTTCAATCAGCGCTGCGCTGTCCGTGTTTGCACTGCTGCACACCATGGCATGACCGGCCCGAGGTCAGAGCTTGCACCTGCACCTCGCACACCCCTTGCTCGGGTTCTGATAACGCTGCACATCCCGGTGTGAATTCTCTGGCGCTCTGTGGTGATTTCGCGCAGAATCTGTGAATTAATAACAATACTCTGGGAGGGGTTCATGCGCACAAATCTGCCTGTCACCGATGTTGAAATCGAATTGAGCGATCAATTCGCCATCGTCTCTACCACAGACCTTCAGGGCAACATCACCTACGCCAACCCCTATTTTGTGGAAATCAGCGGTTACGCCGTCCACGAACTTATCGGTGCGCCACAGAACATCCTGCGCCACCCGGACATGCCGGTGGAGGCCTTTGCTGATATGTGGGCGACCCTCAAGTCTGGGATGCCTTGGACCGGCATGGTGAAAAATCGCACAAAGAAAGGTGACTTTTATTGGGTTCTGGCCAACGCCACGCCGATTTATGAGCGCGGCCAGGCGGTGGGGTATATGTCGGTCCGCACCAAACCAACTCGGGTGCAGGTGGCGCAAACCAGTGCGCTTTACCAACGGATTCGTGAAGGCAAAGCGCGTGGGCTGCAGCTCAAGAACGGGTCTGTTGCACCGACCGGGTTGGCGCGTTTAGCGCATTTGACCATCGGGCAAAAGCTGGCAGGGGTGCAGTTGCTACTGTTTGTCTGCCTGATTGAATTGGTCTGGCAGGCGTTGTGGCCCAGCGGCGCTGGCAGTGAATTGGCTTGGGTGTGGCATGTGAGTGTGGCAGCCCTAGGGGTCAGTAGCTTGGCGTGGTTGGCCTTCATCTTGCAGCGGCAAGTGCTGCAGCCGTTGACGCGTGTGACGCAGGTCTCGCGCATCATGGCCGGTGGCGACCTGACCATCAATCCCGAGCCCGCTGGGCAAGATGAGTTGGGTCAATTGCAAAACGCCGTGCGGCAAATGGGGGTGAATTTGCGAAGCATCATTGGAGATGTTCGCGGCAACTTTGCCAGCATCCATCAAGCGACCCAAGAGATTGCCAGCGGCAACATGGATTTGTCGAATCGGACCGAGTCACAGGCATCCAGCCTGGAAGAAACCGCGGCCAGCATGGAAGAACTGACCGGTGCGGTGCACCAGAGCGCACAAAATGCCACCCTGGCCAATACACTGGCAAGTGATGCGGCCGCTGCTGCTGACGCGGGTGGCAGCATCGTGACTCAGGCGGTGACGACCATGACCGACATCAATCAGGCCTCACACAAAATTGTCGACATCATCGGGTTGATTGATGGTATTGCCTTTCAAACCAATATCCTGGCGCTCAATGCCGCGGTAGAGGCGGCCCGGGCGGGTGAACAGGGCCGTGGTTTTGCGGTGGTGGCATCTGAGGTGCGCAGTTTGGCCGGACGCAGCGCCTCAGCCGCCAAAGAGATCAAGGTGCTGATTGAAACCTCCTTGGGCAAAGTGGCGTCGGGCCTGACCCTCACCGCAGAGGTGGGTGGCGCGATGCAAAAGGTCATTGATGCCAATGGCAAGATGACAAACATGATGACGGAGATCAGCAGTGCTGCAGATCAGCAAAGCCTAGGGATTGCGCAGGTCAATCAAGCGGTGAGCCATATGGACACGGTGACCCAGCAAAATGCAGCGTTGGTAGAACAAGCTGCAGCGGCGACAGCTAATCTGGCGACCCAAATGGACCAATTGACCAACGCTTTGGCCATCTTCAAATTGCCTCGCGGATAAGCTGTACGTCTGCCAGTTGTCTCTGCATCATCCTCTGCCGCACGCTGGTTTGAGCGTCTTGCTAGTCAGCTGGGGCGGACCTCTGGCCCATATGCCCGCATGAACACCGCCACCGCCTGGTGGACCGACTCAGCAATGTTTTCCTCGCTGGCGTCTATCGGCATCTGAAATAACGAGCGGTCGATCCACTCGGCTTCAAACAAGCCCTTGAGGTGCTGCGCGGCGATGTGCGTGTTGGCTTGGCGCAGTTTTCCGGCGGTCATGTGGTATTGCAAAAATGCCGCAATCTCTGTCTCGCTACGCTGAGGGCCGAGCTCAAAACACTTTTTCCCAATCCCGGCGCGTGCGGCTTCCGACACCACCAGACGCCGCACGGTCAGCAACTGGGGTGAGTACAAAAACGTCAACAAACGCCGCCCGAAGGTCTCCAGTGCCTGGACCACATCGGCTTGGCTGGTGTCCAGTGTGTCATGTGTGGCCAGGAACTCGGCCTCGATGGCCGATGAAATCACCTCGATAAACAGCTCTTCCTTGGAGCTGAAATAGCTGTAGAGCGTGGCTTTGGAGTAGCCCACACGCAGACAGATTTGCGACATCGAAGCGCCTTCAAAGCTGGTTTCTTGAAACACCTGCGTTGCCGCTGCCAGGATGGCTTGGCGTCTCGCCTCGGTTTTCATCCGCATGTCAACTCCTTTTTTTCTGAACCACTTGGTTTAGTTTAGCGTGATTCGTTTTAGAATCAAATTTAAACCAAGTAGTTTAGTTTTGTACGGAGGTTGGATGCTCATATGTCATTTTTTACCCTCACCAGGTGTACGCCTACGGAGGGGCTCACTCTCCGCTCTGGCTGCTGCGCTGCTTCTGCAGGCGTGTGCCCAACTGCCAGATCTGGCTGAGGCACCTCAGCCCAAGTCCGCCGACACATTTCAGTCAGGCAAATCGCTGCAAGCGGCGATGGCGGACTGGCCGGTGGACAGGTGGTGGATGACGTATGGCGATGCCCAGCTCAACACCTTGGTTGACGAGGCGTTGGCGGACTCACCCAACTTGGCGGCAGCAATAGCACGCCTGCAGCGCGCTCAGGCGATGACACAGGTGTCTGGCTCGGCCTTGAAACCGCAAGTCAGCGCCAATGCCGCCTTCAGCGAGGACAAGCTCAGCTACAACCACCTCTTGTCGCCAGTCACGATGCCACACGGCTGGAATGACTATGGCCGAGTCTCCCTGGACTTTCGTTGGGAGCTGGATTTTTGGGGCAAAAACCGTGCAGCCCTGGCCGCTGCCACCTCGGAGTTGGACGCCAGCCGTGCCGAGTTGGCCCAGGCCCGGTTGATGTTGGCCTCGGGGGTGGCCGCCAGTTATGCTGAATTGAGTCGGCTATATGCCAACCGCGACACCGCCGCGCAGTCGGTTGATATTCGGCAAAAAACCGCCGAGTTGTTTGCCAGGCGTTATGCCAACGGCCTGGAAACACGTGGCAGCCTGCGCGAGGCTGATGCCCGCCGGGCGGTGGCTGAAGGGGCCTTGCTGGCGCTGGAGGAACAAATTGCGCTGCAGCGCAATCACCTGGCCGCGTTGCTCGGCGCGGGGCCAGACCGTGGTTTGTTGATCACCGCGCCCACGCTCAAGCTCGACCACAGTTTTGGCCTGCCGCCCGAGCTGGCTGCCAATTTGCTCGGCCGTCGCCCTGATGTGGTGGCCGCCCGCCTGCAAGCGCAGGCCCAGGCCAGCCGGATATCGGAAAAGAAGGCGGAGTTTTACCCCAACATCAATCTGTCTGCCTTTGTTGGCACGCAATCTTTGGGGCTGAACAACCTGAGCAAGGACGGCTCACGCATCGGTAGTTTTGGCCCAGCTATCTCCCTGCCACTGTTCACCGCCGGGCGGCTGCAGGGTGAGTTGCGCGGCACCCAAGCCCATTACGCCGAAACGGTAGCCAACTACAACGCCACCGTGACCCGTGCCTTGCAAGAGGTGGCCGACAACGCGGTCAGCCAAAAAGCACTGGGGCAACGCCTGCAGAAGGCCCAGGAAGCGGTGGATGCCGCCAGCGAGTCACACCGCGTGGCACGCAACCGTTATGACGGGGGCCTGGCCACTTACCTCGAGGTGCTGACGGCTGAGGATGGCTTGCTCAACAGCCTGAGTGCCCAAACCAATTTGCGTTCGCTGTCTTTCACGCTCGACATCGACCTGCAGCGCGCCCTGGGCGGCGGCTACCAGCTCGCCCAACGCTGATCACACCCAAGCATCAAGGAAATTCTCATGACTGACAACAACATCGCTGATATGGCCCTCAAAAAACGTCGTAACCAGCGCCTGCTGGCGCTCGCTAGTGGCGTTGGCTTGGTAGGTGTGGCCGTGGCCGCTTACTGGACACTGTATGCCTCGCACTATGTCTCGACCGACAACGCCTACACCGCGGTCGAGGTGGCACAAATCACGCCGTCTTACGGCGGCATCGTGGCTGAGGTCAAAGTCAAAGACACCCAGGCCGTTAAACAGGGCGACATCCTGGTGGTGATCGACCCCACCGACGCCCGGTTGGCCGCCGCGCAAGCCGCCGCTGAGTTGGACCGGGCGATGCGTCGCGTCAGGAGTTATGTGGCCAATGACAGCAACCTGGCAGCCCAGATCACAGCACGCGAGGCCGACGAAAAACGCGCCAGCGCGCAACTGGCCTCAGCCCAGGCTGATTTCGAGCGCGCCAAGCTTGATCTGACACGCCGTGAGGCCTTGCTGGCTTCTGGCTCGGTGTCGGGTGATGAACTCACCCGCGCGCAAAACGCCTATGCCGGTGCCGACGCCAATCTGGCGGCTGCCAAGTCTGCCGTGGCGCAGTCTGCGGCCAACCTGCGCTCGGCAACAGCAGCCAAAGACGCCAACGCGGCCCTGATCAGCGACACCACGGTCGACACCAACCCCGAGGTGCTCGCGGCTCGGGCACGTCTGGACCAGGCCAAGGTCGATCTGGAGCGCACCGTGATTCGGGCGCCGCTGGATGGTGTGGTGGCCAAGCGCCAGGTCCAGTTAGGTCAGCGGGTGCAGACCGGGATGCCGCTGATGGCGGTGGTGCCGGTGACTGAGATGTATGTCGATGCCAACTTCAAGGAAGTGCAACTCAGCAAAGTGCGTATTGGTCAGCCGGTCAAGTTGCACGCCGACCTGTATGGCAAGGACGTGACCTACACCGGTGTGGTGGAAGGTTTTGCGGGTGGTTCGGGTTCGGCGTTTTCGGCGATTCCGGCACAAAACGCCACCGGCAACTGGATCAAGGTGGTGCAACGCCTGCCGGTGCGTGTCAAGCTTGACCCGGCAGAGCTGTTGGCCAAGCCGCTCAAGGTGGGTTTGTCGATGAGCGCTGAAATCGACACCAGCGGCCTGACCAACTGAGTCAAGTTGCCATGAGTCAAGCTGTAACTGCTGCGCCGGCCTTGGGGCGGGATGGCCCTGATGCTCCGCTGACCGGGGGCATGCTCTGGGTGGCGGCGCTGATGCTGGCGTCAGCCAACTTCATCGCCGTCCTTAACATGACCATTGCCAATGTGGCGGTACCCAATATTGCGGGTGCACTGGGCGCGGCCACCAGCCAAGGCACCTGGGTCATCACCTCTTACGCGGTGGGTGAAGCGATCACCGTGCCGCTGACCGGCTGGTTGGCCTCCCGCTTTGGGTCGGTGCGGGTGTTCACCACCTCCATGATCTTGTTTGGGGTGTTCTCCATCGTTTGCGGGCTGTCCAGCTCGCTTGGCCTGCTTGTTGTCGCGCGTGTCTTCCAAGGCTTGTGCGGCGGGCCACTGATGCCGCTGTCACAAACCTTGCTGATGCGAATTTTTCCGAAAGACAAGGTGGCTGCGGCGATTGGTCTGTGGTCGATGACCACGCTGGTGGCGCCGGTGGTGGGCCCGATTCTGGGCGGCTGGTTGTGCGACGAGTACAGCTGGTCTTGGGTGTTTCTGATCAATGCCCCAATCGCCATCGGTTTTGGCTTTTACGCCTGGAAGCTGCTCAAACGTTACCAGGAAGACGCCCGGCGCAGTCCGATCGACACGGTGGGCATGGGCCTGCTGATGATCTGGGTTGCCTCGCTGCAACTGGTGCTGGATGAAGGCAAAAATCTGGATTGGTTCGCTTCGACGCAGATCACGGTGTTGTCGGTGGTGGCTGCCATCGCCTTTGCCGCTTTTCTGATCTGGGAGCTGCATGAACGCCATCCGATCGTTGACCTGCGTGTTTTTCGCCACCGCGGCTTCAGCGTCAGTGTGATGACCATCAGCTTCGCTTTTGCCGCCTTTTTTGGTGTCAATGTGCTCACCCCGCTGTGGCTGCAGAGCTTCATGGGCTACACCGCCACCGATGCCGGTCTGGTCACGGCCTGGACCGGTGTGACCGCCTTGTTTGTCGCGCCTTTTGTGGCCACCAGCAAGAGCGACCCGCGCAGGCTGGTGTTTGTCGGTGTGATCTGGATGGGCTTGAGCACCTTGTGGCGTACCGTGGCCAACACCGACATGGGCTTCTGGGACATCGCCCTGCCGCTGATGGCCATGGGGCTGGGTTTGCCCTTCTTTTTCATTCCGTCCACCGGGCTGGCCCTGGCCAGTGTGGACGAGTCTGAAATGGATTCGGCGGCAGGGCTGATGAATTTCCTGCGGACGCTCTCGGGCGCGTTTGCCACCTCGGTGGTCACCACCGTCTGGAGCGACCAGGCCACGCGGGACCACGCCGAGCTGGTGGGACTGGTGGACCGCGACCAGAGTGTGCGTGGCCTGCTGGGCCAGTCCGGGATGACGCCCGATGCGGTCAACCAGACCATTGACCATCTGGTCACGTCGCAAAGCATCATGTTGTCGACCAACCAGATCATGACGGTGATCGGGCTGATCTTCATCGCCGCTGCCACCCTCATCTGGCTGGCACCCAAACCCACCCGAGTTGTTGAGCCCGGCGCGGGCGGCCATTAATCAAGCAAACCAAAGAAGGCACACCATGTTCAAACACCTGCTGGTTCCGACCGACGGCTCTCCCTTGTCACAGGCCACCGTGGCGCGCGCTGCTTCTTATGCTAAGGAGTCCGGTGCACGCATCACCTTGTTTTATGCCGAACCTCCGTTGCCTGTGGCCTATGACGGTGTTGGCGGGCTCAGCAGCGCTCACCTCACCCAAGACATGCAGGAGCGGCTCGACGGTGCTGCGCAAGACGCCCTGACTGCGGCAGAAACGCTTGCCAGCGAGGCCGGGGTTTCGGTCGATAAAGTGATTCTGGTGGGCCCTCATCCGTATGAACTCATCATCCAGGCGGCAGATACTCAGGGCTGTGACCTGATTTTCATGGCCTCCCACGGGCGGCGTGGCGTCAGTGCTTTGTTGTTGGGCAGCGAAACCAACAAGGTGTTGACGCATTCGAAGATTCCGGTGCTGGTTTACCGCTGAGTGCCGGCCACGGTTTCAACAACCTGGCCTTGACGCCCGTGCCGTCCTGACAGGTATCTCTTCTGCGAAAGCGATGCAAATACCCCCGGCGCGCCTGGGGGTAGAGCCCGCCATTGCGTTTTCAGATCGATACGACACTAGGCGCGAAGCCGCAGACAGTACAGACGTACGGCATGGCGTTGCAACAACGTGTCGGATTGATATGGAAATGGAATCAGAGCTGGCACTTCTAGAATGTCCTCATCCAAAGTACATCTCAAGGCGGGTGATGAAACAGGTCTCTATTTCTGAAGCGTGTGCGCAGTTGTCCCCTCTGCGGCGAGTGGTTGACCGGGTGGCCGCCTGAGCATGGGCATCGAAGACCGCGACTGGTACCGCGACGCACAACGTGAGCGGGACAAACAGCGCCAGCTTGATGAGACACGGCGCAAGTTTGCTTCGTTTTCCAGCAACAACCAACGCCGCAATACCAGCCCGCCGCCGTCCTCACCGCGTCAGACCGGGCTGATCCCGATGCTGCTGTTTTGGTTTGTCGTCATGGGGATGGTGTATGGCCTGATGACGCACTACCTCAAACCGAAACAGGCGCAGGTGCTGGCCAATGGTGACCTGGTCATCCCACGGGCACACGACGGTCACTTCTACGCTCCCGGTTACATCAACGGGCGCGAGGTGGTGTTTTTGGTGGACACCGGGGCCTCGCTGGTGAGTGTGAGTGAGCCGCTGGCCCAGGCCGCCGGTTTGGATGACGGTGTATCCACCACCTTCCACACCGCCAATGGCGAGCGCTCAGGCCGGGTGGTGGAGGGTGTGACAGTGTCGGTGGGGCCAGTGCGTGTTCACAACGTCAGAGTTGGTGTGGGCTTGAACCTGGGCGATGACAGTCAGGCGCTGTTGGGACAGTCGTTTTTGTCCAAATTTGACATCAGCTTGGGCCAGAACCAGATGGTTCTGCGTGCTCGTTAAGCTTTGCATTTGTTATATAAATGGTAGCTACTGACGATTGTTATATAAGGGCTGGAGGCCTTTTTTGTTCGTAAACCCTGAGGCCGCTGGCCTGCCCCCCGGCCTGACCGTGCTGGAGCGCGGCTGGTTGTCCAGCAACAATATTCTGATTCAGGGCACGGCGGGCACCGCGCTGATCGACAGTGGTTACTGCAGCCACGCGCCCCAAACGCTGGCGCTGCTGGCGGCCAGCTTGCAGGGCAGGCCGCTCGATGTGTTGCTCAACACCCATTTACACAGCGACCACTGCGGTGGCAATGCCGCATTACAAGCGGCCTACCCGCAACTGCGCACTCTGATCCCACCCGGACAGGCGCAGCATGTGCGCAACTGGAACCCGGATGCACTCAGCTACACGCCCACCGGGCAAAGCTGCCCGCGTTTTGGTTTTGACGCGTTGCTGTCGCCGGGTACCGAGCTGCAATTGGGCGATGACTTGTGGCAGGTGCATGCCGCGCCGGGCCACGACACCCATTCGGTGATCCTGTTCGAGCCGG
>WSSedL1CaDRAFT_10001488_pt1 | contig 13566 bp, 12 predicted proteins | sample WetSurSL1Cattail_FD_9464 | JGI IMG/M metagenome (IMG submission 9464)
CGCTGGCGCCTTCAATAGCGGCAGCTTCCATAAAGGTATTGGATATTTTAACGGCTTCTACCGATCTCAGAGATAAATTGTTCCATAATACGGAATACTACAGGGAAGGCCTTGTAAAAGCCGGCTTCAACATCAATGACAGTATTCATCCTATCGTACCGATCATGCTGGGAGATGCGGTACTTGCCCAAAGGATGGCAGCCTGGCTTTTAGAAAAAGGTATTTATGTGACAGGCTTTTCATATCCGGTTGTACCGCTTGGCAAAGCGAGAATAAGGACACAGGTATCTGCCGCACATTCCAGGGAGGATCTGGATTATGCAATACGGATGTTGACCAAAGCTGGAAATGTGTTGATGAAATAATAACTGCTTTAGCTCATAGGTCTGATAATTTCCAGGCAAATGTATCATAGGGAATTGATTCATGATATAATAGAATCAATTCAAGGAGAACATTTTGTATGGATAATAGCAAGCCCCCTGCAATCAGCCTGAACATCATGAATCAACGGAAACTGAAAAACATGAGCATGGATGAGCTTTCAAAAAGGTCCGGTGTCTCAAAGTCAATGCTTTCTCAAATAGAGCAGGAGAAAACCAATCCAACGGTAATCACGGTATGGAAAATTGCCAGAGCCTTTGACATATCTGTTGAACAACTGCTGGAGACTGGTATGGATTATCAGATAGAAGTTTTAAGGCGGGAAGACGCTCCTGTAATTTATTCCGAGGATAAAAGCTGTACAGTCAGAGTGAACACACCAATACATATGACAGATAATCTGGAATTGTATAATATTGATTTCAAGCCCATGGGAAAGCTTTCTTCCAAGCCGCATTTTCCCAACTCGGAGGAGTTCCTGACTGTCATATCCGGGAAGTTCAGGGTGACTTCAAATAGTAGTGTGTCCATCCTCAACGAAGGGGATACCGCGAGATACAAGGCGGACCAGGAACATTGCATTGAAAACCTGTCGGACCAGGAAGCCCACGCATACCTGGTCGTCTGGTTCGCCAAATAGCGAGCTTAACCTGTTTGCAGTGATGTAAAAAAGTGGTATAAAAAAGTGATATAAAAAAAGTAATAAACTAATAGTAGGGTTTTGCATTTGGTTATAGTATAATCCTATTGTAGTAAAAAACAGAATATAGTTTTTGGATGATGGATGCGGGAGAGTTCTATTGCATAAATAGGCGCCGAAGAAGTAAGTTGTAGGATATCATAATTACAACGAACCTTTCAGGCATAGGGGGCCGTATCCGGACATAACTCTGAAAAGCCGGTTTTGTATTGGCACCGAAGGAGCAATATTCCATGTGTTATTTATTTTTAGTGGAATAGAATCTCTCAGGTTGGAAAACAGGGGAAGATGACAAGTTGTTATTGTTGTCTTCTTTTTTTTGTTATAGGTATCTTACAACAATTTTATTACCGTTGTAATAGATTATAGAAGGAGGTTATTGATATGAAGAAGACACCGTTGTATGAGAAACATTGTGAATTGGGGGGGAATATTATTGATTTCGGCGGATGGGAGTTACCTGTTCAATATACCGGAATCATCGAAGAACATGAGCAGGTAAGGAAAGCGGCAGGACTTTTTGACGTTTCCCATATGGGTGAAATAACTGTGAAAGGGGCGGATGCTGAGCGATGCATTCAAAAGCTGATTACAAATAATATCCTGGGTGCTAAAGAATACCAGGTAGTATACTCACCCATGTGCTATCCGGATGGAGGCGTAGTTGACGATTTACTTGTTTATAAATATTCCGGTGAAGACTACCTTCTTGTTGTAAATGCGTCCAATACTGAAAAGGATTTTGACTGGATCAGGCAGAATCTTGAAGGACAGGTTGAAGTGGAAAATGTATCTGATCGTTATGCTCAAATTGCAATACAGGGACCGGAGGCAGAGAAGATACTTCAGAAATTGACTGATGTAACGCTAAGCGGGATAAAATTTTTTCATTACAGGTCTGATATTATGCTTGGCGGAACAAAGGCAATTGTTTCAAGGACCGGATATACGGGGGAGGATGGCTTTGAAATATATATAAACTCGGAAAACGCCGCTGCAATATGGGAACAACTGCTGCTTGCAGGGAAAGACGACGGATTGGTGCCTGTTGGACTTGGCGCCAGAGATACGTTAAGATTTGAAGCTGCTTTGCCGCTTTACGGGCATGAGATATCCCAGGATATATCTCCCCTTGAAGCAGGTCTTGGGCGATTTGTCAAGTTTGAGAATGAGCTGTTTAATGGCAGAGCGGCATTGATTAAACAGAAGGAAGGAGGTTTGAAAAGGAAAGTTGTCGGATTTGAAATGATAGATAGAGGAGTTCCAAGGGGCCATTATGAAGTACACGTACAAGGCAGGAAAATAGGTTTTGTAACGACTGGGAGCTTTTCACCAAGTCTGAAGAAAAACGTTGGAATGGGATTAATCGAGATTGGTTATTCGGGTGAAGAAACTGAGTTGGACATCATCATCAGGAATAAAGCAGTAAAGGCAAAGACGGTGGGATTGCCCTTTTATTCGAAAAAGTATAAAAAATAGTATTTTGTAAACATATAAACCTGATTTTAAATAGCGAGGAGAGTATCATGATGAAAATTATAAGCGGGCTTAAGTATTCAAAAGAACACGAATGGGTCAAGGTGAATGAAGACAAGGCATATGTGGGAATTACCGATTATGCGCAGCATTCTTTGGGAGGAATTGTATTTGTGGAATTACCTGAAGCAGGTACGGAATTTAATCAAGGAGATGTGATTGGCGTAGTTGAATCGGTTAAGGCAGCTTCGGATATCTATTCACCCTTGTCAGGGAAGGTTGTTGAAATTAACGGGGAACTTGCGGATGATCCTTCAAAATTAAATAACAAACCCTATGAAAGCTGGATTGCGGTTTTGGAGATATACGATGCTTCCCAGCTGGACGAATTGATGGATGAGGCCGAATATGAAAAGTTCTGTGCTGAAGAGGAATAGTAATGTCAAAGTATATTCCGAATACTGAGGCACAGCAGAATGAAATGCTGTCGGAAATAGGGATGTCCGGAATTGAAGGCTTGTTTTCCGGAATACCCGGCAATGTAAAGCTCAAACGGGAGCTTGATATTCCAAAGGCAATGTCGGAAATGGAAGTAACCGTACATATGCGGGATCTGGCAGGGATGAACGGCAATATGGACGAATATACCTGCTTTATGGGCGCCGGAGCTTACGACCATTATATTCCGAGTGTAGTAAATCATCTTGTATCAAGACAGGAATTCTATACGGCGTATACTCCTTACCAACCGGAGATAAGCCAGGGAACGCTGCAGGCGATTTTCGAATATCAGACCATGATTTGTAATCTGACTGGAATGGATGCGGCCAATGCATCCATGTATGATGGGGCAACCGCTCTTGCCGAAGCTGCTTCCATGGCATGCCACTCTACGAAAAGAAATAAAATACTGGTTGCGAAAAGTGTTCATCCCGAGAGTCGGGAAGTTTTACATACCTATTCCAGATTCAATGGGAATCAGATTGCAGAATATGGATATAAAGATGGGAAAGTGGATGTTGCAGATCTGGAAAGCAGGTTATCGGCAGATATGGCTGCTGTGATTGTTCAAACGCCAAACTTTTTTGGTGTTATTGAAGATCTGAAGGAATTGGCAGAGCTTGTACACAAAAATAAATCCCTGCTTATTGTGAGCTGTGATCCTATATCGCTTGCAATATTGAAGTCACCGGGAGAGCTTGGCGCGGACATCGCTGTTGGCGAGGGCCAGTCGCTGGGAAATCCATTGAGCTTTGGAGGGCCTTACCTGGGATTCTTTGCAGTCAAAAAAGAATTGATGAGAAAGACGCCCGGCAGAATTGTGGGAGAGACGGCTGATAAAGAGGGCAGGAGAGGTTTTGTTCTTACGGTTCAAACCAGGGAACAGCATATCAGAAGAGAAAAAGCTACTTCAAATATTTGCTCGAATCAGGCGCTGAATGCCTTGACGGCTACCATTTATCTAAGTACCCTGGGTAAGCAGGGCTTGAAAAATGTGGCGCTGCTATGTGCTAAAAAGGCTCATTATGCCTATGAACAACTGATTGAAACCGGTTTATTTTCAACAGCCTTCAACGCCCCGTTCTTTAAAGAGTTTGCCTTGAAGTACAAGGGGGATGTCGCACAGCTTAACAATAAGCTGCTGGAGCACAAGATTATCGGAGGATACGATCTCGGTAAAAAATACCCTGATCTGGAGAACAGCTGGCTGCTGGCTGTAACTGAGAAAAGAACCAGAAAAGAAATAGATCGGCTTATAGGGAAGGTGGCAGTTTTATGATAAAAAAAGATCAATTGCTGATTTTTGAAATTAGTAAACCGGGGAGGACAGCGTACTCGCTGCCTGAATGTGATGTCCCTGAAGCTGAAATAACGGATTTGATACCCGCCTGCCTTTTATGTGAGAATGACATTGAGCTGCCTGAGGTTGGCGAGGTTGATGTAATCCGGCATTTTACCCGGCTTTCCCTGAAAAATCATGGTGTTGACTCAGGCTTCTATCCGCTTGGATCATGTACAATGAAGTATAATCCAAAAATAAATGAGGATATTGCCCGTTTGGACGGGTTTGCAAAAGTGCATCCATACCAGCAGGCGGAAACTGTACAGGGATGTCTTAAGCTTCTTTATGAAACAGATAAGATGCTTGCGGAAATTACCGGAATGGAACGGGTATCGCTTCAGCCGGCGGCCGGGGCTCACGGAGAAGCCACGGGACTTATGATCATAAAGGCCTGGCATGAAAGCAAAGGGGACTTCAAACGAAAAAAGATTGTAGTACCGGATTCAGCCCATGGTACGAATCCGGCTTCGGCGGCAGTCGTGGGCTTTGAGGTGTTGGAAGTGAAATCCGATGAGCTCGGAGGAGTCGATCTTGAGGCATTAAAATCATTGATGGGCGATGAAATTGCCGGACTTATGCTTACCAACCCGAACACACTTGGCTTATTCGATGATAAAATCCTTGCAATTGCCGATATCGTGCATCAGGCAGGAGGATTGCTATATTATGACGGAGCGAATGCCAATGCGATTATAGGGATATCCAGGCCGGGTGACATGGGCTTTGATGTAGTTCATCTCAATCTGCATAAAACCTTCAGTACGCCACATGGCGGAGGAGGACCGGGGTCGGGACCTGTCGGGGTAAAAAAGGAGCTTGTACCTTTCTTGCCTTTGCCTGTTATAGAGTGTAAGGATGATGTGTACTATCAGGATTATAATCGCCCGTTATCCATCGGAAGGGTGAAATCCTATTATGGCAATTTTGGTGTAATTGTCAAAGCCTACACATACATCAGGTCTTTGGGACCCGATGGACTGCGCAGCGTATCCCAGGCAGCCGTATTGAACGCAAATTATATCATGCATAAATTGAAGGAGTACTATTATCTGCCTTATGATCGCACATGCATGCATGAAGTGGTGTTTTCAGGGCAGAAGCAAAAGGAATTGGGCGTATCTACACTGGACATAGCCAAACGGCTGCTTGACTTTGGTTATCATCCGCCAACGATTTACTTCCCGCTCATTGTAAAAGAGGCTATCATGATTGAACCCACCGAAACGGAGAGTAAGGAAACGCTGGATGAATTTATTGCGGTTATGAAACAAATTGCGGAAGAGGTAAAAACGAACCCGGAAATGGTAAAAGGCGCACCTTATCATACAGCCGTATCAAGACTGGATGAGGCTCGGGCGGCACGTAATCCGGTATTGGTTTATACTCCGCCTGCGGGCTCAAAGTCAGAAAATAGGAGATGAAAATGGAGAAGGACACAGTGGTTATCGGAGGCGGGCCCGGAGTTCCTTCCCCGTATTTTAGCGAATATGGATGATGAGATTTCCAGGAAGCTGTTATTATTAGAATCCTTGTGAAAGGTGAAAGACGATGAATGTGTTTGATATTATTGGTCCTGTCATGGTTGGACCTTCAAGCTCCCATACAGCTGGGGCTGTAAGAATAGGCAGAGCAGTCAGGGGACTTTTGGGTGAACAGCCTGCAGATATGGTTATAGGGTTGCATGGATCATTTGCAAAGAACCATATGGGACATGGAACAGATAAAGCAATTATAGCGGGAATTTTAGGGATGTCCCCAGATGACGGGCGAATTGCTAAGAGTATGGAACTTGCCCGCGAAGCAGGGATGAAATACAGGTTTGAAATCATTGCACTTGAGCATGCACATCCAAATACGGCACTGATATCCGCTATAGGCAAGTCTGGTAATAAGGTAGTTGTGGAAGGGTCATCGGTAGGCGGAGGCAACATAATCCTTAAGAGCATTAATGGAATGAACGTTGAGATTACCGGGGAATTTTATACGCTGGTCATATCTCATGAAGATTCTCCGGGTGTCGTGGCCGCAGTCACAAAACTGCTGGCAAGGAATGACATTAACATAGCGAATATGAAGGTATACCGTTCCTGCAGGGGAGGAGATGCCATGATGGTTATCGAAACCGATCAGGAATTGAAAAAAGAACTGAAAGGATCGTTCGGACGTTTGCCTAAAATCAAAACGGTAATGTTAATTGAACGGATTTAACGGGGGTAATATGATAAGTTACAATTCAGTATCGGAACTGGTTGAAAATGCAGTTAAGGATGGGAAGAACATATCTGATCATATTCTTGAGGATACGGCATTGCAATTGGGTAAATCCGTTGAAGATGTATATGCGGTTATGGAACAGAATCTGCATGTAATGGAGGAAGCCGCCGCTAAAGGAATGACCTCCGTGAGCAAGTCGGCAAGCGGACTTAGCGGAGGTGCGGCATTTAAAATGAAACAAGCTGTTGAGGAAGGAAGAACATTAAGCGGTACTATTGTGGGCGAGATATTGGTAAAAGCGCTTGCAATAGCAGAAGTAAATGCATGTATGGGAAGAATTGTAGCCGCACCTACAGCAGGTTCATGCGGAATTATACCGGCAGTACTCTTAACCTTGAAAGAGAAAAAAAATATACCTGAGGACAAAGTTGTAATGAGTCTTTTTACAGCTTCAGGAATCGGTATGGTGATAGCGAAGACGGCAAGTATTTCGGGAGCTCAGGGAGGATGTCAGGCGGAATGCGGGAGCGCTTCGGCGATGGCTGCGGCGGCAATTGTTGAAATGATGGGGGGCACGCCGCAAATGGCTGCCCATGCATGTGCTATTGCGCTTAAGAATGTCCTGGGACTGGTTTGCGATCCGGTTGCAGGATTGGTGGAGGTTCCATGTGTAAAACGAAATGCAAGCGGAGCGGCTAACGCACTTGTGTCGGCTGAACTGGCTTTGGCCGGTATTGAAAGCGTTATACCGGTGGACGAGGTGATTGCAGCGATGAAATCTATTGGAAATTTTATGCCGCCATCATTAAAAGAAACAGCTGAAGGCGGATTGGCTGCTACGCCTACAGGCAAAAAAATCGCTCAGAGGATTTTCAGGACTGAATTTAATGAAACGAATAATTAAGCAAATAATTAAGCAAATAATTCCATACAAAAAGAGGGAGAGACACATGTATACAGTTGAAGAAATTTCGAAGATTGATTCTGAGGTAGCACAGGCGATTGAAGCGGAAGCGGAAAGACAAAGAAGCAAGCTGGAACTTATTGCATCGGAGAATTTCACCAGCCCGGCCGTAATGGAAGCCATGGGAACGCCTCTTACGAACAAGTACGCCGAGGGGTATCCGGGGAAAAGATATTATGGGGGCTGTGAATGCGTGGATCAGGTTGAGAATCTGGCAATTGAACGGGCTAAGCTGATTTTCGGCGCCGAGCATGCCAATGTACAACCGCATTCCGGTGCGCAGGCTAATTCCGCGGTATATTTTGCAATGCTGCAGCCCGGAGAAATCATTCTTGGAATGAATCTGGCACACGGCGGACATTTGAGCCATGGAAGCCCTGTGAATATTTCAGGAGCTTACTATAAAGTGATTCCATATGGTGTCAATGAGAAAGATTTCAGAATTGATTATGATGAATTGAGAAAATCAGCTATTAAGAATAAACCTAAAATGATCGTGGCCGGAGCCAGTGCATATTCAAGAACGATAGATTTTGCTGCTTTCGGGGAGATTGCAAAGGAAGTTGGCGCATACCTGATGGTCGACATGGCTCATATTGCCGGTCTTGTTGCGGCGGGTTTACATCCAAATCCGGTTCCTTATGCTCATTTTGTTACATCCACGACACATAAAACATTAAGAGGACCACGGGGCGGTATGATCCTTTGTAAAGCAGAATTTGCCAAAGCGATTGATAAAGCGGTATTTCCGGGCACACAAGGCGGACCTCACATGCATATTATTGCAGCCAAGGCTGTTTGTTTCAAGGAGGCATTGTCTGAAAGCTTCAAAACCTATCAGCAGCAGGTTCTGAAAAATGCGTCAACACTGGCGGAAACTCTCAAAAAGAAAGGTTTTTGTATTATATCGGGAGGGACGGATAACCATTTAATACTTGTCGATTTAAGGAATCAGGGCATTACAGGAAAACAGGCTGAAAAATGGCTTGATGAAGTGGGTATCACCGTCAATAAAAATACCATTCCCTTTGATACACAAAGCCCTTTTATTACCAGCGGTATAAGAATAGGCACTCCTGCGTTGACATCCAGAGGGATGAAAGAATGGGACATGACAGAAATTGCAGAGCTCATTTCAATGACGCTGAAGGATTTTGAAAAAAACATGGGAATGGTCAAGGAAAGAGTAAGCTCTCTTTGTAAAAAGTATCCTTTATATGAGGGATAAGCTGGAACTAGTGCTTTCATAATATATATTGACCGTGCAGCCGCGCCGCAGAAGCTGAAGATACACGATGCTTTCGAGAATATGACCAATATCGGTGTCTTTGTCTTCGAGCAGTATTGCTTTGTTAGGCCTTGCGGCTGCAATTATCTGAACACTGCCATTTGCCTTTGCCGGTGCCGATACAAATCATATTTTGTTGGCACCGGCACTGCTAATCCGCGGAGCGGGTCCGGATGGATTGCTGATTCCGATGTAAGCTTAACTTTTTGTGTTTACTCTGGTTCAGGTAAATTCCGATAAAAAACAGTACGAAAACAGCAGCGATCCACGAAAGTAAAATAGTAAACGATTCCTGAACAAATTGTTCGCCTCTGTTAAACAAAGCATATGACATGATCCGTATCCCTGAAGAGGTGGGCAGGTACTTGAAGAATGCGTATCCGGCGGAAAACTCCAATGGATTCAGCGCGCCGGAAACAAGCCATAATGTGATGCTCAAAATTATCATCGGAGCCGGAACAAGTCTGAAGTCTCCGGCCTTCATTCCATACAGCACTCCGGGAAGACTGAAAATGAAAGTAAGCGCAAAAAACATAATCAGTAAATAGAGGACACTTGCCGCATTGGGAAACTTTACGCCGAAAAACAGCATATAACACAAGGTCAGTATAATCAGCATAACGCCGGAAATAATTACCGCCGCCGCCCATTTGCCGATTAATGCGGAAAGCTCGCCCTTTGATGCCATTTTTATATATGTTTGGGTTCCGCCCTCTTTTTCATTGGCGCCAAGTGCTCCTCCAATCAATAATCCAAAAAACACCATAGTCCAGATAAGTATACCGGCCATCATATAGCCGGATCTTGGCAGGGCCTCATTTTGCAGATTCCGCTCTATGGTGATTCCGGGGCGGGCATTGGTATCCAAACCGTACAGCTTCACGAAGTCATATATCCTTGCCTCAATGCCAAGCCTTACATTTTTTGAGATATCCTCATGCGCCGCCGTGAACTTTACGGAAACGGAAAGCGGGTTCCCATCCTCGATGCTTTTGCCGAAACCTTCAGGAATGTACAGTATGGCAAAAGTTTGATGCATATCAAACATATGCCCGGCTGTTGCTTCATCTTTAGATACTAACGTAAAATAGGGAATTGTTCCGGTTCTCGTTTCCATTACATCCAGAAACTTTTCTGTCCATGAATCAGCTTGCTGTTCAATATCGTTATTTACAACAACAACGTTAACAATACCCGTAGTCTTGAATACGCCCACAAACAACAGGCATATAAGCAGAGGAGGAAATATGGAAACCAAAGCAATCATTTTATGTTTTTTCCAGTACTTAATTGACTTTTTTATTTCAGCCAGTATTTGCACCATCATACTTCTCTTACCTCCTTCACAAACACGGCATAAGCTGCCAGGAGCATTGCCGCACCAAATATTCCGGTAATTATCATGTTCCTGGCAATCAAATCGCCGCTGACATTACCCAAAAGGGACGCATTAATATATACCTGGTAAAAATATGTCCCGGGCCAATAATCGGCGATTATACGCAGCAGCCCGGTCCATGCTTCCGATGGCGCAAGCCCTCCGGAAACCCACCAGCTGCCGATGTTTATAACCATAATCAATATACCCGCGGTCAGGGTACGCTTCATTTTGGAAGCAATGACCGCCGCCAGCCCCACAGAAAACAGAACGCCCCAGAAGAAGTACAGCAGCTGCATGAATAGGTTTTTGGGCAGGTAGCCGAAAACAGCCCATTCCTCCAGAAGAATGAATACTGCGGCAATAATAGACTGAACTATTGCAGACAGCAGCTTACCGCCTAATATATTTATCAGCTTCGGTGTCATGACAAGTTCCTTTATTGTGCTGTCTTCAAATTCGCGGGCAACGGAAAATACCGTTGCCAGGCTTGCGCCCAGCAGCATGGCCAGACCAAGAATCGACGCGCAGATGTATTTCAGCATGGGAAGATCAGGCGACGTGTCCGCGATAAAGTTAACTCTGGGTATGTGGTACACAGTACTGCCACATACCAGACCTTCGTTAAAGCAGTTGAAGGCATATTGCATTCTTTGAATGAAATTCTTTGTCACATCATCGTTAATATTATTTATACTGATTGGAATCTCTACAGCTTCACCCGAGTTTAATTTTCCGGAAAGATTTGACGGTATTGTTATCAGCCCGAGGACTTCGCCGTTTTCAAATTTTTTCTGAGCAGCGGCATTTCCGTCCTCCTCTGCGTGAAACCATGTAACGCCCGAGCCGCTCTCCAATTTCATCAAGTAATCCTTCAGCCTTACCGCTGCCGGATCATTATCCTCCATAACTATAGCCACCGGTAGAATTTCCACCTTCGCAAGAAAGAAGCCTGCAAAAACTGAAATAATAAGCAGCGGCGCAATGGACATTATTAGTAGCTTTGGCTGCCTGAACCACATTTTCAGATCTACTTTCATTAAGCTCAATATTCTTCTCATCCTATCACCCCGCTAATCTCTAAGCTTTTTGCCGGTAAGCTTTATGAAAACATCATCCAAAGTAGGCACTCTTATTTGAAGGTCTTTTATCGTTATACCATCTGTTTCAGTGAATATTCCAGCAACATCTGTAAGTAAAAAATTGGACTTCTTTTTTGCCGGAATGGAAATATGATATCTTCCAACGACCGTATCGTCGGTAATAACAACATCGGATGAATACCGCCTAAGCTTTGTTTCAAGCTGGGGATAGCCGGTTTGGTTTATTTCTATTTCGGCAGTCAGCTGCACTCCGTCGGAATAAACTGTTTTGAGGTTTTCAGGGGTATCCATTGCCACAAGGCCGCCGTCGTCAATGATTGCACACGTATCGGATAACTTGTCAGCCTCATCCATGTAGTTGGTATTTATAAATATGGTTTTCTTGCCTTTCATCTCAAGTATTTTATTCCATATTTCATTCCTGTTCTGTACATCTATACCAAGCGTAGGCTCATCCAGTATGAGTATTTCAGGATCATGAAGCATAGCCCTCACCAATGCGAGACGCCTTTTCATTCCGCCTGAAAAGGTTCCGACAAGATCATTTGCCCTGCTTTCCAGATGGGCAAGCTCAAGCATCTCATTTACCTTGCTTTTTGTATTTTTTCCGGCAACTCCATAGAAATTTGCATGAAATTCAAGATTTTCTTTTGCTGTAAGGTAGTCGTAAATAGAAGTTTCCTGTGTAACAAGGCCAATATGTTTTCTGACCTCCTGCATCTGCGTTTTTGGATTTAAACCGCAAACACTTACTTCTCCGGAATCATACCTTAAAAGACCGCAAATGATGTTGACCAATGTCGTTTTTCCTGCTCCATTAGGACCAAGCAAGGCAAAATTCTGCTTTCCTATATCAAATGAAATCTTGTTTAAAACATTGTGCTCTCCAAATGATTTGATTAAGTTTGATACAACAACAGACATAAAAAACACCTCCCATAGTTATTTATTTTCGATATCATTCCAAAGCAGCCGGAACACTTCTTTTTTACGATGTCCAATCATAGAAGCCATTTCAGAATTGTCCGCAGGGGACATCATGCGCATAATAGGGAAAGCAGCAAACAGGAACAAGTCAAGACTGAAAAGGTTTATTATAAAATCCGATGCATCTACCTGACGGACTTCACCTTTACGGATTGCTTCATTTAGTTTGAAGGTAAGGAGTTCAAAAGGATTCCTGCCAAAATTTTTATATGAGCCGGAAACGATCTCTTTCAGGTCAAGTTCCTTGCGGCTTAACTCCCAAAGAAGAAACTGAATGGATTCCTTTCTTTCATTTAAGAAATCAAAGTGCCTGTCAATGAAGACGGATAAAACCTCTTTAAATGTCATGGAATTCATACTTTCTTCAATAACGCAGTCGTACAAATCTACAACGATTTTTTTTACAACCTCAAGAAAAAGCAAATCCTTGCTCTTAAAATAATAATGAAGCAGCATCTTATTTACTCCCGCTTCATCTGCAATTTCCTGCATCCTTGCACCGTCCTTGCCCTTTTTAATAAAAATTTTCATTGAGGCATTTATGATATCTTGTTCAACCGGTTTCTCATTCATAAAGTCAGCATCCTTTATTTTTGTATTTGAAATTCAACTATATGGTTTAACCAAATGGTTGAATTTATAATATCATGACTCATTGCTCCTGTCAACTTTATATTTGATAGAAGGATCAAATTTTTTCTTGGGCTTTTTCTTGGTCCTTGTTGCCTTGTAAAAATAAGTTTGTATTGTGTCAGATCAATTAAATATGTTAAAATCAGGGTACAGAGTGATGGGCCTGCTATATCGAGACGAATCTTGCCGGATGGGAGTTGATTAGCGTGGTCCTTCTCCTTTTTTATCCTGAATCATATACATGGATGGTCCCTTATGTAAAGCCGTACATGGGCAGCCTGTACGGACAGAGGCAGTTGGAGGGGAAAACGGGAGTTTAAGCCGAGCTTCCCGGAGAATGAGGCAATGTATTTGAAACGATAAATACTATCGGGGAAAATGGGGATGGTGTAGAAATGAAAGCTGCAGAGCTGTTCCAGGGCGAAAAGAAGGTTATTCCTCATAACCTGTTGTTCCGCAACAAGGTCAGTATACCTATAATCCAGCAAAATCCGGTATCCCGCATGCGAATCGACAATGACCTGAGCATTGGGTTGAAAGGCAGCCTGACTCTTGTAATAGCGCCTGCCGGTTTTGGTAAAACAACTGCTGTCGCG
>WSSedL1CaDRAFT_10001489_pt1 | contig 13565 bp, 11 predicted proteins | sample WetSurSL1Cattail_FD_9464 | JGI IMG/M metagenome (IMG submission 9464)
GGCACTTTCGGTTTTATTAACTCTGAACCCGACCAGTTCATCGTTCTTATTCAGAAAACAAAGCCCATCCCCGTTATTTAGTTGAGTATTTGTTTCTATTTCAAAATAATTTTTACCGATAGTCGTCACTTTACCGATAGGTTCTCCCAATGATTTTGGAGTTTCCGGTTGAATAATTCCATTGTGCCTGCCGTTTAAAAAATAATCGGTTGAACTACGTCTGAAGCTTTTTTCAGGATTGGGTTCGAAAAAGAAAAAAGTTTTACCTGATGAGGCTCGTTTCAGATGCTTTTTTCCCTCCAGAATGTTGTCTATTTTTTTTCGATAAAAAGCAGTGATATTTTTTACATAATCAGCGTCTTTCAAACGTCCTTCAATTTTGAACGACATTATTCCTGCTTCAATTAATTCTGCTAAGTATTCGGATAAATCCAAATCCTTCAACGAAAGTAAATGTTTATTTTTTACCAATAAATTACCATCAGCATCCTGTAAATTATATGGTAAACGGCAATACTGGGCACATTGACCACGATTGGCACTGCGTCCGCTCATGGCTTCGCTCATATAGCATTGTCCGCTATAACTTACGCACAAAGCTCCATGTACAAAGGCTTCGAGTTCTACATCAGTTTGCGATGATATTTCTTTGATTTGTTTTAATGAAAGTTCACGCGCAAGAACGACTCTCGAAAAGCCTGCATTTTGTAAAAAAATCACCTTTTCTACTGTTCTATTGTCGGTTTGAGTGCTGGCATGAAGTGCTATCGGAGGCAAATTGAGTTTCAAAATGCCCATATCCTGCACTATCAAGGCATCTGCTCCTGCCTCGTAAACATGATGAATTAGTTTTTCTGCTTGAGGAAGTTGTGTGTCGGTAAGAATAGTGTTGAGCGCAACAAATATTTTAGAGCGATATTGATGAGCATATTTTGCTAATTGGGCAATGTCATCAATCGAATTTCCGGCTGCTGCTCTGGCTCCAAACTGTGCGGCACCGATATAGACCGCATCAGCGCCATGATTAATAGCAGCTAATCCGCATTCCAGATTTTTAGCGGGTGAGAGAAGTTCGATTGATTTCAATGTATTTTTTCCAGATCGTACGGAGTTTCCTGATAAACAAAATAATTCAACCAGTTGGTAAATAGTAGATTCGCGTGACTCCTCCAGCGAACCAATGGCTCGTTAGCCGGATTGTTGTCAAGGTAATAGTTCAATGGCATATTGATAGGCAATCCTTTTGCCAAATCACGTTTATACTCTGTATCAAGTGTCATAGGTGAATATTCCGAATGTCCGGTAATGAAAAACTGACGTCCGTTTCGGGCCATTACCATGTAAACACCCGATTCGGGCGACTCAGAAAGTAATGTCAATTCAGGATTTCTTCTGATATCTTCGGCTCTGATCTCGGTATGACGACTGTGTGGAACATAAAAAGTATCGTCAAATCCACGAAATATCGGATTTTGAGGATCGTATGTGCGATGTTCGAAAACTCCGAACATTTTTGCATCGAGCGGATATTTTGGAATACCATAATGATGATATAATCCTGCCTGAGCTGCCCAGCAGATAAAAAAAGTGGAAGTTACATGGGTTTGCGCCCAATCGAAAATTTTAGTGATTTCTGTCCAGTAGTTTACTTCTTCGAAATCAAGCAATTCAACAGGGGCACCGGTTATGATCATTCCGTCGTAATTGCTTTTCTTTATTTCATCAAAAGTTTTATAAAACGACATTAAATGTTCTATCGGAGTATTCTTAGATGTATGACTTTCCATATGCAGGAAATCAATCTCAATCTGTAACGGAGAGTTTGAAAGCAAGCGTATCAGGTCAGTTTCAGTAGTGATCTTAACAGGCATAAGGTTTAAAATCACAAGTTTTAATGGACGTATCTCCTGAGTAGAAGCTCGTTCCGAATCCATTACGAATATATTTTCTTTACGTAAAGCCTCAACGGCCGGTAATGATGTGGGTATATTTAATGGCATTTGGTTATATTCTTAATTCGTTATTTTTAATAATATTTTCTGTATAATTTCCAGTATTCGTCGCTACCGATAAAATCGCTCAGGAAGTCATTCAGCTTGTTTAAAAGATGTTTGGATCCGGGATGAACTGCCCAGGAATATTCCTGTGTAAATCCAAGTGGAACCGAAATATCAATTCCAGGATATTTTGTTTTGAATTTTTGGCTGAATTGTTCCGGGCATATTGTGTTTTTTATTTTTCCTTCTGATACATATCTGACCAGTTGTTCCATGCTTGCATGTTTCATTTCGAGAATATAGATAGTATCAGCAATCTCATTTGACAAATGTTTTATTCTCAGAACATCGTTTGATTTATAAGTAGTGTAAATAGTATCGTTGGCTAATTCGAGTTGATTTTTAACCGAAATTTTACCGGCTGAATCAGTTGAAGATTTCTGAACCAGCATCAAGCGTGAATTAAAAAGTGGATTTGTGAGTAAAACTCGTCCGTTTAACTCGCTTGTATTAGGCAAAAAATTGGCTATAATATCATATTCTCCATTTAAAAGTCCTTCGATACCTTCGTTGATATTATTTTTTTGTGTTACCTGTAATTCTACTCCCAAACTGTCGGCAAAATGTTTAATGACATCATATTGAAATCCATAAACACTATCGCCACGAACGACGAAACCAAGGCTACTGCTATCGGTAAAAACTCTCAATCGTCCCGATTTGGTGATTCCTTCCAAATCGAGAGTGCGATGATCACAACTCCTGAATATAAAAAATATCAGCAGAAATATCATCACTACAAAAGACGTAATAGCAATAATCTTGTTTTTATGTGTTAACACAATTTCCATTTTCTTTTGATCAATCGTAAAAGTTCCAGGTCAGTCCCATTTTGAAANTGGCCGGATTGATAGGATAATTAGGCATTGAGAANTATGCTCCGGTCATAAATAATTGATTAACATGATAATATTCAGCAAAGAAACGAGTGCGTTTTAAATGTGCATTCAAATATACGTTTATTACCGGATAATTTCCAACTTCTGTGTCTCTTTGATTGTAAAATTGTCCGATAGCCGGCATATACGAAGGTGCATAATAAGATGTATGGTATCTTACTTCAGTTCCTATTTGCATACTGAGTACATTAAACCATTTGTCGTGATAATAAAAGTTGTGATACAAGCACAGATTGGGTAGAGGTAATACTTCCTGATTGGAACTTAACTGATAAACTGCATTGTTTTCCAGCGTAAATTTTCCAACATGAAAATCCAGTTCTAAGTTTGCTGAAGCTATTTGTACGTTCCCTGAGTACTGAGCAGGTAAAGCTTCCGTGTCAAAATAAATCTGTTGAGTAATATTTTCAATATCTACACCCAGCGAAAAATTCTTAGTAGGTATAGAAAAATTACCTCCTACATGCGTCCTGTAAGTCTTGTCGAAATCGTTTTCCCACCTAAAATGATTGGAATGGTAATATTGCAGGAAAAGCGAGGGTTCTTCGCTTTTTATAAATCCGTTGGCCGAAAGTATGATTTGATTCTTCCATAGATTGAAAGCTCCTTTTACGTTGCCCTGTAAATTAAAGTCGCCGGCTTTATATCCCAATAAATCAATCTCTCCCAGTATTTTATAAGTGAACTTTTGCCCAAGTTCTTTTGCCAAAATTCCTCCCACTTTGGTGTTGGATTTCAATTGATTGAAAAGAGTGGAGTCTTCAACAAAAGTGAAACGTTGTACTTCATTTTCTATATAGCCTGTCAGCCCGAATCGCATCCATTTATTAAATTTTTCCGCCAGATTAATGGCTAATCTGTTTGTAAGAGTTTGTAGTGCAGAAGTATCGTTGGTTTCTGTATACGGGAGGTAAGTGTTTTTATAAAAAGTACTTTCAACAGAGCTTTCGTAATACCTTTTCCTTGTGTCGTCGAACTGTAATGTGTGAATGAATCGGGTGACCGGTACATATTCAGTTCCTACAGAGTCTTTTCCAACTTTTACCTTTCGCTCAATACCTATTGAATATTGTTGATTATAAAATAATTGAGTTTGCCTGAAATTGGAGTAACCCACAATATTAGTTGGTATGACTTCGGCGCTTGTGTTTTGAAGAGGATCGGTGATATAACTTTCGTCGGTAATACCCCCGTTTTCATAATTACTCAAATTGTTGATTGAAAATGTTCCGTATGCTGTGTAATGCTTTCCATTATGGCTGCCGAACAAACTTACAGCCATTCTTTTGGCAGCTTGATCGGCATATTCGCCCCGCGCATAAATATAATCGAGATTTATGCCGAAATTTGTTTTTTTATTGGCATTTGCGGTGAAAATAAAACCGAATTCTTCTTCTTCCCTGTATTGCGTGCCGCCGGAGAGGTATTTTAAACTCGAAAACGGAGTTTTGGTATTGTAAAATGTGTTTGATTCTATTTTTTGTAAATATGGGTAATATGCATTGCTAAAAATAAAATCATTGTCGGCTGGGCGGTTGAAATATATTTTTGAATTGATAGGCGAACCCAACTCTCCGGTTACAGCATTGGCAATGCTGAACCTGTCTATGTAATTGTCTGTTTGAAAATTAAGATGAACAGTGTCGACTTTAATTGAATCAACGGAACCTAACCGGTCTGTAATTTTCCAGTTTTTTACATAACGGTAATTATCTGGAACTTGGGCTGGAACTTGGGCAAGGTTTAAGCCGTAAAAGATGAACAGAAATATAAAGTTTAAAACTATTTTTTTCACTCCGGAAATTTATTTCAGATGATGAATTGTTGTTCGATGAGGTGCAAAGATATAAAAAATCCAACTTAAGCAGTTGTAATGTTGAGTTATAAAAGATTAATTGAAACAGGAAGATCAATAAATTTCTTTGTTTTTTATAATTCGAATTCGGCTAAATCTTCGGCACAAAAGGTATTTTCGAAAATTTCTTTTGCTTCGTTTAAAAATAATTTTTTGTTTGAATACCGGGCGGAATAATGCCCTAAAATTAGTTTTTTCACTTGTGCTTTTGCTGCAATTTGAGCTGCTTGATGGGCAGTGGAATGCATGGTCGTTTTTGCTCTGGCAATGTCCTCTTCCAAAAAAGTGGCTTCGTGAAATAACAAATCTACCCCTTCGATCAATGGTATAATTTTTTCGGAATAAGCGGTGTCGGAGCAATAGGCAAACCTGATGGGAACATTGGCCGGTTTTGTCAATATCTCATTTGAAATTACTTCTCCATCGGGTTTCATGTAATCGGCACCTTGCTTGATTTTGTGAATAAATGATACCGGAATTTCGTGGAAATCAATCATCTCCCTGATAATGTGCCGATCGCCTTGTTTTTCTTCAAATAAAAATCCACAGCACGGAACACGATGTTTTAAAGGGATTGTTTTGATCTGAACAGAACGATCTTCGTATATTACCTCGCTTTGTTTCGGATTGAATGGATGAAAAATTACTTTAAAAGGTAAATCTTCACAAAAAAAATTCAGCTGTGGCTTCAGCAGATTTTCGAGTTCAGGCAAGGAGTGGATGTGAAGATCGGCTGTTCGGTTAAGCATCCCAAACGATGATATTATACCTATCAGTCCAAAAACATGATCGCCATGCAGATGAGAAATGAATACATGTCCCATTCTGTTGGTTTTCAGCCCTATTTGTCGCATTCGTATTTGTGTTCCTTCGCCACAGTCAATCAAAAATTGTTTGTCACGTATTTCGAACACCTGCGATGTTGGAAAAAAATTTTTTGTCGGTAAAGCCGATCCGCTTCCTAATATGGTGAGTTTTGCTTTCAGAGCTATGTTTTAAAAATCTTTTTTTAATAATCCAAACTGCATTAAATCAACGAATCCGCGTTCGTGCAATTCTCCGTTTCGTTCTATTCCTTCAAAAGTGAATCCGAGACGTTTGGCTACATTCTGACTTTTATAGTTTTCTGTGGCTGCTTTCAGTTGTATCCTGTTCATTCCTAAGTCATCGAAGGCAAATGTAATCAATCTTTTGGCTGATTGGGTAATTATTCCCTGATGTTGATAAGAATACGCCAGCCAATAACCTATTTCTACTTTCTTATTATCATAATCCGGATCTTTCAGTCCGATTAGTCCCGCAAAATTTCCTTTCGCATATATCGCAAAAGTCAAATCTTTTACCGGCGATCTTTGCAGTGAATCCACAAATTGAACGGTATCGGTTTGTTCCTGCGTATATTTTACGAACGGGAGCCATTCGCCCAAATAATCTCTTTCGGAATCTATTGTGTCAAAAATGGCATCTACATCATTTTCATCCACTATTTTGAGATAAATTTCGTTGTTAACGATCAGTTTTTCTTTCATTGGTATTTAGATGCGTGATTTTTCTTTCAGTTTAAAGTCTCGTCCAAGATATTTTTCACGTACCAACGGGTTGTCGGCTAGTTCCTGCGAGGTTCCTTTGAATAATATTTTTCCTTCGAAAAGCATATAAGCCCTGTCGGTGATAGACAATGTCTCATCCACATTATGATCAGTGATCAGAATCCCGATATTTTTGTCTTTCAATTTCCATACTATATCCTGAATGTCCTGAACGGCAATGGGGTCAACGCCCGCAAAAGGTTCATCGAGCATGATAAAACGTGGTTCGATAGCCAGACAACGGGCAATTTCAGTGCGTCTTCTTTCTCCTCCCGAAAGTCTGTCGCCAATGTTATGCCGTACATGTTCCAGATTGAACTCGGACATTAATGTTTCTAATTTTTCCTGTTGATATTTTTTGGAGAAGGAGGTCATCTCAAGTACCGATTTAATGTTGTCTTCCACCGTCATTTTTCTGAACACAGATGCTTCCTGTGCCAGATAACCTATCCCGTTTTGTGCCCGGCGGAAAACAGGGTATTTGGTGATTTCTACATCGTTCAGAAAAATCTTCCCCGAATTAGGAGTGACTAATCCGGTAGTCATATAAAAAGTAGTGGTTTTTCCTGCACCATTCGGGCCCAATAGCCCGACTATCTCTCCTTGTTTGACTTCTATGGATACATCGTTAACTACTAATCTTTTACCATATTTTTTGAATAGGTTTTCGGTGCGAAGTACCATTCCTTTATTTTCCATACGTTTTTTACCTTCGGATTTGACGACTACAAAAATACATTTTTATTTTATCTTAATGATAAAATCACTTGTTGAAATAGCTTTGAGTGATAATTGTAAAATTGTATTAATGTTAAAAATGTAATTCTGAAAAGAATTTAATCTTTATGTACGAACAATTTTTACTTATGTGTGTTTTAAAATTACTCATAGTCTCAGAATCTGATTATTGAATAATTACTGTTTGTTTACAAAAAAATTTATAGAATGATAATTTGATTAAAAGAAAAATTTTTTCTGAACTGCTGCTTGTCTGAATTCATTTCGGACAAGCAGTTTTTTTTCAGAAGTATTTTTGAAGAGAAGAAATTACATTCGTTCGGGTACTTCAATACCAAGAAGAGACATTCCAGCTTTTATTACTTGTCCGGTTGCATGTGAAAGATTCAATCGGAAAAGTTTCAAAGATTCATTTTCTTCACGCATAATATAAAAATCGTGATAGAACTGATTGAACTCTTTTACCAGTTCAAATTCGTAATTGGCTATCAGCGCAGGGCTGAATTCTTCGCCGGCTTGTTTAATTACCGAAGGAAATTGTGAAATGAGTTGAATCAGATAGCTTTCCTTTTCTGAAATTTCCAAATTGTTATCAATGTCGGTAAGGTAAATGATTCCATTCTCTTTTGCTTTTCGTAAAACCGACTGAATGCGAGCATAGGTATATTGTATGAACGGGCCGGTATTTCCATTAAAATCAATAGATTCCTTTGGATTAAAGGTCATGTTTTTCTTAGGGTCAACTTTCAGTATAAAATACTTCAATGCTCCAAGTCCGACTATGCGTGCTATTTCAGCTTTTTCTTCTTCGGTGCAGTTGTCTAATTTTCCCAATTCTTCTGATGTTTCAAGGGCGGTTTGAATCATTTCTTCCATCAGGTCATCGGCATCTACCACTGTTCCTTCACGGCTTTTCATTTTTCCTTCAGGCAATTCTACCATGCCGTACGAAAAATGTACAAGACTTTTACCCCAATCAAAACCCAGCTTGTCTAACAAGATAGAAAGAACTTGAAAATGATAGTTTTGCTCATTTCCAACAACATAAACCATTTTATTGATGGGATAATCGTTGTATCTCAACTTGGCAGTCCCGATATCCTGTGTCATATACACCGAAGTTCCATCGGCGCGTAAAAGCAGTTTTTCATCTAATCCATCGCTCGTAAGGTCAGCCCAAACAGAACCGTCGGGTCGACGATAAAAAGCGCCCAGCGATTCGCCACGTTCTACTTCCGATTTGCCTTCGAGGTAAGTGTTCGATTCATAATATATTTTATCGAAATTTACGCCGAGCTGTTTGTAAGTTACATCAAAACCTTCGTATACCCAGCCGTTCATGGTTTCCCACAGTTGGCGGACTTCAGGATCGTTATTTTCCCAGGCAAGGAGCATTTTTTGAGCTTGGAGTATAAGTGGAGCACTTCTTTTTGCGTCTTCTTCGCTCATGCCTTTTTCTATCAGTTCTTTTATTTCAGCTTTGTATGCTTTGTCGAAAACCACATAATATTTTCCCACCAAATGATCGCCTTTCAGTCCCGAACTTGCAGGTGTTTCGTCATTCCCATAAAGTTTCCATGCCAACATCGATTTGCAGATATGAATTCCTCTGTCGTTTACAATGTTGGTTTTTACCACTTTCCAACCGTTGGCTTTCTGTATTTCCGAAATGCTGAATCCCAGTAGGTTATTGCGGATATGGCCTAAATGAAGTGGTTTGTTAGTGTTTGGAGAAGAGTATTCAATCATCATGAGAGGAGAATTTTGATCACTCTTTTGGCTTCCGAATTTACTATCTTTCACTATTTCGTTTAACTGACCAATCCAAAACAATTTATTTACACTCAGATTCAGAAATCCTTTAATAACATTGTAGGCTGATATATTGGAATTGTGCCTTACAATGTAATCGCCAATTTCTTGTCCGGTAACTTCCGGACTTTTCCTGGCTATTTTTACAAACGGAAAAACAACAACTGTCAAATCTCCTTCAAATTCCTTTTTTGTTTTTTGTATCTGAATAGCTTCGGCGTTTATTTCTGCCTGATACAGAGCATTAACAGCTTTAATTACATTGTCCTGAATCAAATTTTCTAAATTCATTGTGCGATGGGTTTTAAATTCGGACTGCAAAGATACTATAAAAATCTCTTAGTTTAAAAGACTTATTTTCAATAAAAAACCTGCAACGAATACATTCGTTGCAGGTTAATTGTATGTGGATAACCGTGTGACTAAAATAATTTCCAGGCAAGTGAAATCACAAAATTAGAATTTAAATCAGGTTTTGTCGACCAGTTTGCTTGGTATACATCATTAATCAGGTTAAATCTGAAATCAAGAGCAAACATTAAAACATCAATACCTGCACCTGCTTCTAATCCAACTTGAGAATTCTTAAATTCTCCTTCCAATTCTTTGGTGTCAAGATTAGCTCCTTCGGTCAGATTTTTAAAAGAAATTTGAGATCCGGCATTTAATCTGAATTTAGGGCCTGCAAATGCTCTCAAATTAGCGATTTTTAGATCTAATATTTTGTATCCTAATAACAAGGGCACATCAATGGTATTAAAAGTTACAAATTTATCGACAGACACAGTGTTGTCCGAAAGATCCTGTAAAGTTATTTGATAATCTTTTTTTTGGAGATTATACAATAATTCTGGTTGAATGTAAAACTTTTTAATAAAAACTCTGGCGAATACGCCTGCATGAAAACCACCCCCTAATTCTGATTTAACATCATCAAGGTTGTAATCACCACTTTGAATTGCAGTGATATTCTCAAAATTCAGAGATGAGTTATACCCGGCTTTAATACCAAAATTGAATTGAGCGCTGACAGTTGTTAATGCGAGCAGAAATGCTGCTAAAAAAAGAAATCTCTTCATACTTAAATAATTAATATCAGTTAATAATCGGATTTGTTTTTAATTTCGCTAAAAAAAATTAGTGTTCAAAAATTTTCATAAAGGTACATATTTTTTTAAAAGAATAAACAGTTATGTACTTTTTTTGTGATGAATAGGTGTCAAAAACAAAAAGTTATTGAAACTCTAAAACCAATATGATTAATTTCGGAATTACGAAAATATATTTTTATCTTTGCGATACAATCTGGTTAGAGAGTTATTCAAAAATCAGACCACTTATTAAAATCATAAAAATACAGCATGAAACGCGCAATTTTTCCTGGTACTTTCGATCCTTTCACCATTGGACATTATAGTATTGTTAATCGTGCGCTCAGTATTTTTGACGAAATAATAATTGCTGTGGGAATCAATCAGTCAAAAAAGACACTTTTTTCTGTTGATAAACGTATGGATATTATCCGCCAGGCTTTTAATGACGAAAGCAGAATTGTAGTGCAGTCTTACAACAGTCTTACAATTGATTTTGCCAAATCGGTCGATGCCGGATTTATATTAAGAGGATTGCGTTCGGTTGGTGATTTTGAATACGAACGTACCATTGCTGACACCAACAGAATTCTTTCAGGCATTGAAACCGTGATTTTATTTACCGAATCGGATTATTCTCACATATCATCCACTGTTGCCAGAGATCTGATTTCGTACGGAAAAGATATTTCTTCTTTCTTGCCTCCTAATGTAATTATCTGATTTGTTTTATAATAATTTCGATTGATATAGATGAAAAAAAATATAACTCTAATTGTTCTTCTCATAATAACCGTTTTTTCTGCTTCTTCCGCAGATAAATCAACTGAGGCTACTTTTCGGATAAATAAAAATCTTTCTGTTTTTAATGCCGTTATCAGAGAACTTGATTTGAATTATGTTGATACTCTTAATTACGATAAAGTAATTAAAAATGCTGTTGATGGAATGTTGAGTAAGCTTGATCCATACACTGTTTATATGCCCGAAGATGAAACGGATGATTTAAAGTTTATGACTACCGGGGAATATGGTGGGATAGGTGCGCTTATTATGAAAACAAATGACGGAGTTTGCGTGTCGGAACCCTATGAAGGAATGCCCGCTCAGAAAAATGATGTCCGTGCTGGAGATGTGATTCTTACAATCGATGGTCAGGATGTTTCAAAGTTGAGTGTCAATGAAGTAAGTAATCTTTTAAAAGGCACTCCAAATACAGTGATAAAACTTAAAATCAAAAGAATTGGAGAAAAAAATCCGATTGAAAAATCGTTTTTGAGAGAGAAAATACAAATTAACCCGATACACTATTCTGCCTGCATAAATGAAAAAACCGGTTACATTCTGATAGGGGAATTCACTGATAAAACGGCCCAGGAGTTTAAAACAGCTGTCAACGAAATGGTTAAATCCCAAAAGATAGAAAATCTGATTATTGATTTGAGAAATAATGGGGGCGGACTGGTAGATGAAGCAGTTAAAATAGCAGGATACTTTGTGCCCAAAGGCACTGAAATAGTTCGTACCAAAGGGAAAAAAGAAGAAGAAACCAAAGCTTATTCTACAACGTTTGAACCAGTTTTCGGGAATATGAATATTGTAGTACTGGTTAACAGAGGTACAGCTTCAGCCTCGGAAATATTGTGCGGAGCATTACAGGATTTGGATCGGGCGGTAATTGTAGGTGAGAGAACATTTGGCAAAGGATTGGTGCAAAGCGTAAGATCTGTTGGCTATGGCGGTCATTTGAAAGTTACTACCGCAAAATATTATATTCCAAGCGGACGCTGTATTCAGGCAATAGATTATAGCCATCGCAATGAAGATGGAAGTGTAGGCAGGGTGCCGGATAGTCTTACATCGATATATAAAACGATGCATGGTAGGCTCGTACGTGATGGTGGCGGTATTGTGCCGGATACTCTTACGGTAGATGATAAAAAATTGAATATTTCGTATTATATTTTTGCTCAGAATCTTTATTTTGAGTATGCTAATATTTATTGTTCGAAACATGGTTCTATACCAAAACCATCTGAGTTTCAATTAAGCGATGAGGACTTTAATGATTTTAAAAACTTTCTGAAAGCCAAAAATTTCAAATATAACTTACAAACCGAAAAATATTATGATGATCTTTTGGAAGTAGCTGGATACGAAGGTTTGGATAAGGAAGCAAAAGCTGAATTTGACGCTTTAAGGTTAAAACTAAAACCCGATATAGATAAAAATCTTGAATTAAATAAATCGGATGTAGTTGAAGTATTAAGTCTTGAGTTAATAAAAAGATATTATTTTCAGAAAGGAGAGATTGAATTCTCTCTTCGTCAGGATGATGACCTGAATGTGGCTGTTAATATATTGAATAATAAGGAATTCATTGCAAAAATACTCAAATTATAAAACCATGAAATCGAATATTGTTGGAGAAAAAATTAAAGCTTTGGTGCAAACCAAAAATCTTGCATTAGATGATGTGGCTGAACGTTCGGGATTAACCAAAGAACAGATCGAAATTGTCATTGAATCAGAAACCATTCCTTCGTTATCACCTATTATTAAAATTGCACGGGCTTTAGGGGTAAGGCTGGGAACTTTTTTGGACGATGCGGAAGAAACGGGTGCGGTTATTCAAAGAAAATCGGCTATAAACGAGGCGGTTAAATTTTCCAGCCAATTATCTACAGCAAATTCTCATCTCGATTTTTATTCGCTTGCTGCTACCAAAGCCGGTCGGCATATCGAACCGTTTATTGTTGATATAAAACCTTCCGAAACCAATGATCCGATACTGTCTTCGCATGAAGGAGAAGAGTTTTTATATGTTCTTCAGGGAAATATAAAAATAATTTATGGGAAAGATACGTACATTTTATCGGAGGGCGACAGTATTTTTTACGATTCGATAGTGAAACATTTAGTCAGTGCCGTAGATACAATGCCTGCTAAGATTCTGGCTGTGGTTTATACTCCATTTTGATTAATTTTGCTATGCAATTGTACGATAAAACATTAGGAGACTGGCTTGAGTTTTGGGCACAAAATACGCCTGATAAGGATTGTGTGGTTTATTCCGATAGAAATTTACATTTCAGTTGGAGTGTATTTAACCAGCGCGTAGACGATATGGCCAAAGGACTTGTCGAATTGGGAGTTAAAAATGGTTCTCACGTAGGTATTTGGGCGCAGAATGTCCCTGACTGGTTGACGTATCTTTTTGCTTGTGCTAAAATAGGTGCTGTGGCAGTTACCGTAAACACCAATTACAAAGCTCACGAGTTGGCTTTTGTTATTGAAAATTCGGATATGCATACCTTGTGTATGACCGATGGTGTTCACGGAAATGATTATATTCAAACAATTAATCAGATTTTGCCTGAACTTAAAAATTCGCAACGGGGGAGCTTGAGGTCGGAGCGTTTCCCCGAACTGAAAAATGTAATTTATATTGGACAGGAAAAATTCAGAGGTATGTATACCACTCCTGAAGTATTACTTTTGGGAAAAATGGCAGACGAAAGTCA
>WSSedL1CaDRAFT_10001490_pt1 | contig 13552 bp, 10 predicted proteins | sample WetSurSL1Cattail_FD_9464 | JGI IMG/M metagenome (IMG submission 9464)
AGCTGCCGATAGCCAATAATAATTGTAACGTTGAAGTTATGGACGCTGAAGACCCTTTGTTTTTACTTTATACAAGCGGAACTACCGGCAAACCCAAAGCAATTCTGCATACGCATGGCGGATATATGGTCGGCGTACATTCGACATTAAAATATGTGTTTGATATTCATGAAGACGACAGATATTGGTGCGCAGCCGATCCGGGCTGGATTACAGGGCATAGCTATATAGTTTACGGTCCGCTGCTAAACGGCGCTACTTCGTTTATGTATGAAGGCGCTCCGACCCACCCATTTCCGCACAGATGGTGGCAGATGATTGAAAAATACGGAATAAATATCCTTTATACTGCCCCAACGGCAATAAGAGGGTTTATGAAATATGGCGATAACTGGCCGAACCGCTCCGATCTTTCGTCGCTGAGGCTGCTTGGTTCAGTGGGCGAGCCTATAAATCCTGAAGCATGGCGGTGGTATCATAAAATAATAGGCAAGGAAAAATGTCCAATTATGGATACGTGGTGGCAAACCGAAACCGGAATGTTTATCATTGCGCCGACTCCCGGCGTACCGCTTAAACCGGGCTCCGGAACAAAACCGTTCGCAGGAATAAAAATGGATATCTTTAACGAAGACGGGAAATCCGTCGGACCTAACGAAGAAGGATATTTAGTCATTACGACCCCTTGGCCTGCGATGCTACGAACAATATATAACGATCCCGATCGCTACGTTAGCCAATACTGGAGCCGCTTCCCGGGCGTATATATGACCGGAGATAGCGCGCGTAGAGACGAGGATGGATATTTTTGGATTATTGGACGCGTGGACGACGTTATTAAAGTTTCCGGTTACAGGCTGGGGACTGCTGAAATTGAAAGCGCGCTGGTAAGTCATCCCGCCGTGGCAGAAGCGGCCGCTATTGGGCTCCCTCACGAAGTAAAAGGGAACGCTATTTATGCGTATGTTACTCTGAAAACAGGGATTGAAAAAAGCGAGAAACTCATTGAAGAATTGAGGCAGCATGTTGGGCACGAAGTGGGGCCTATTGCCAAACCTGAACATATTGAGTTTACCGACTTGCTCCCCAAAACACGAAGCGGTAAAATAATGCGCCGCGTTTTAAAGGCTAAAGCTCTTGGGCAGGATCCTGGCAATCTTTCTACTCTTGAAGAATAAAGAAGAAATTTAGCGCTATTATAACAATTTAATATAGTAATATCCGGTCGTTAAACCGGATATTACTTTTTGTGATAAGAATAAGTATATTTCTATTTGTTCTAATAAACAGCAAATCAAAAAAAAGTAAAACCATGAATAATTTATATAAAGATAAAGCTTCTATTGAAGATATAAGAAATCGTTTTGATAACGACGTAGAAAGATTTTCTAATTTAGAAACTGGCCAGACTGCAACTATTGACGCTCCGCTTGCAATGGAATTAATTACAAATGCGGCTGTGGCTTGTACGCCAAACGCTAAAAACATTCTTGATATTGGGTGCGGCGCAGGCAATAATACGTTAAAATTACTTCAACTGATTAATCCGGTAAATTGCGATCTTTTAGACTTAAGCAAACATATGCTTGACCGCGCTTTTCAGCGAGTATCAGAATCCAATAAGGGAGAAGTTAGGATTATACATGAAGATTTTAGAAAGGCGAAACTTGATAATGAGCATTATGATATAATACTTGCCGCGGCGGTACTGCACCACTTACGGGACGATAGCGACTGGGAAAATTCGTTTAAGAAAATATATGATATTACCGCGCCCGGAGGAAGCGTCTGGATTACCGATCTTGTAATCCACGAAAATGAAAAAGTTCAGGATATGATGTGGAACCGATATGGAGATTATCTTATTAAAAATGGCGGAGAAGGGAAAAAGAATAAAGTGTTTGAATACATTGCTAAAGAGGATACTCCTCGCCCGGTTTCTTATCAATTAGATTTACTGCGTAAAGTTGGGTTTAAATCTGTGGACATACTACACAAAAATTCCTGCTTTGCGGCATTCGGCGCGGTAAAGGCGCAATAAACTTATTTGAAATTGTAAATTTGGAGAAAGAAAAGAATATGGTAAAATGCAGCAGTACGCTAGAGAAATACCAGTGTGAAATAAAATCTGGCAATTATACTATTGTAGCGGACGCTACTAAAGATAAAGGCGGAACGGGGAACGGGTTCAGACCGCACGAAATACTTGAAGCGTCTTTGGCGGCTTGTATGAATATGTCGGTTAGAATGACCGCCGATAAATTAGGCATCCCTGTTGATAAATTAAGCGTCTCGGTAGAATTAGAAAGAAAAGCTAACGAAACAAAATTTATTTACTCAATTGACGCCGGCGATGATATTCAGGAAGAACAATATAACCAATTAGTCAGTCTGCTAAATAAATGCCCCGTTAAAAATACGTTGTCTAAACCAATTACATTTGAGTATAAAAAGGATTAAACTGAAATAAAGGAATAGAAGACATAAAAAATAATTATAAATTTACAAATTACAAACATGGCTCAGCGCCGCTTGCCATGATGAGTCACGCTGAGCGAAGTTGAAGTGTGACAGGCCATTAACTAATGCGTTAAACGAACCAAATTAAAATAAAAGCTAATTAAACCATAATGAAAATAACAATATTAATATATGAAAAGTATACGGCTCTAGACGTTGTGGGGCCGTATGAAGCGTTGTCTAATATCTCCGGCGCTGAGATTTATTTTGCCGGAGTACAAAAAGGGCTATACGGAGATAATAAAAATTTTAAATTAGACGTCCCATATTCAATTGACGATATTACTGAATCAGATGTTTTGCTTATTCCCGGCGGATTTGGGATAGACGCAATTCTAAATGATAAAAAAATTATTAATTGGATTAAAAAAATTGATACGACTACAAAGTTTACAACTTCTGTTTGTTCCGGAGCGCTGCTATTAGCCTCTACGGGCTTGCTTGAAGGCAGAAATGTAACAACTCATTGGAACAGAAAAGAACAGCTGCGCAAATACAATGTTAACGTAGTTGACGAGCGATATGTAAAAGACGGGAAGTATATAACTTCGGCGGGGGTCTCTGCTGGTATTGATATGGCTTTGTACCTGATCAGCCTTATTCAAAATGAAAATACGGCAAAATTTATTCAGCTTGGCATGGAGTACGATCCACAACCTCCTTTTGATTGCGGCAGCCCGAATAAGCTCCCGAAAGAATTATTGGAAAAAATGAAGCCCAAAAAGTAAGTCTGAGTAAACGAATTACTATTTTTTTTATTATAAAATAATTAGTAGATTTATTATAGTTTCTTTTATATCAGCACAGTTAGAGGCGCAAAAATATTACTAAATAATCGCTTAATTGGTCGCCAATAATTAATTTTAGAAATGAAATCATTAAATTACTTTATAACGAAAACAACAAAAAAAACTAAACAAAAAGAAACTTAAAAATTCTCTAAAATCCGATATAAGCTTTAATGAAACGTTTTGTTAATAAAAAACTTTCTAAAAATAAATAGGTGTTTTATGCAATGGTATAAACTTATAATATCAAACCAAAGATATCTTAATAATGAAGATAAAATACTATCGGAAATGTTTAATAGCTCTGTCGAAATATTCAATGGTAATGATTTCACAGATGTCTTGCTATGCTGCCAATTCGATATAAAGGGGAATATGATTTATTATATTTATTGTGATAATCTCTCCAAAATGGAAAAATTATTAAGTGCGAATAACTATAATTTCTTACCATGCGAACAACCTAAAGTAATAGATAGACCAACAAAATATGATTATCTTCGCTTTTTAAGCGGTGATAAAAAACTTTGGGAAAAAGTACTTCATGATTCTGGTATGTCTGACGAATAAGTCTGTATACGTGCTAATTTGCATAATAATTTTTAAATTTGGTTTTCCTCAATAGAAATAGAACGTATTACCGCGGTAACTTTTGTAAGTTCGCTTACAAGTTCATCTTCTATCAAATGATCTAGTAATTCGATCTTTATAATTCAGAATGGCGAGCTCTATAATATGAGCTATAGTCTTTTAAATTGACGCCTAAGCGCGTAAGCAAAAAACTTTGCTATCATTATAGGGAAGATGTTTTCCCTTTCTGTGAAAATGTAAATACTTCGGAAGAATTATTATTAGTTCCCGATGGTGCATCTGAAACAAAGGAATCATTTGTTTATATATCTTGTTAAAAGTATTATGAACAAGAAGAGCGAAAAGTGAACTATAAAAACACGAAAAATATTATTTTGCTTATTACGCTTTTAACTACTCCGTTTGTTATGGGGCAAAATGGGCAGGTAAAGCCGTTAGATATTGAACTAAATAATTATGAATATCCTTTCCCGGTTAGTTATATAAATCTGAATATACAGCAGGAAAGTCTGAAAATGGCTTACATGGACGTTAAGCCGGAAAACCCAAACGGCAAAATAATAATACTATTGCATGGTAAAAACTTTAATGCGGCTTATTGGGAACAAACGGCTAATGAACTTTTAAAAAACGGATACCGCGTTATAATGCCCGATCAGATTGGCTTCGGCAAGTCTTCCAAACCAGAACATTTTCAATACAGCTTTCAGGCTCTTGCGGCAAATACCAAAGCCTTACTGGATGAATTAAATATAAAAAAGGTTATAATACTTGGGCACTCGATGGGAGGAATGGTTGCGACCAGATTTACGCTTATGTTTCCAGCTATGGTTGAAAAATTAATTCTTGAAAATCCAATTGGATTGGAGGATTGGAAACTGAAAGCTCCGTATATGTCAGTCGACGAATACTATAAATCCGAATTAAAACAGAACCATGAGAAGATAAAAAATTATCAGCTTGCAAATTATTTTGACGGCAAATGGAAACCGGAATATGATAAATGGGTTAACATTCTTGCAGGGGAAACTTTGGATAAGGATTATCCGCGGCTTGCATGGAACGCGGCTTTAACTTCTGAAATGATATTTACTCAACCAGTATGCTACGAGTTTGAAAACATTACCGTTCCTACCCTTCTAATTATTGGTCAGAGAGACAGAACTGCTATTGGGAAAAACCTTGTTCCAGAAGAAGTAAGAAAAACGATGGGCGATTATCCTATATTAGGCAGATTAACGGCTTCAAAAATTAAAAACAGCGAACTTGTAGAAATTGATAATATGGGCCACTTACCGCACATAGAGGCGTTTGATAAGTTTATTATTCCGTTGTTGGCTTTTATTAAATAGAATTTGAATGCTACTGCATAAAAATATGAGAGCTTAACTTTTAGATATAAGCCGTAATGTGTTTTGGGAATTGTCATCCTAAAAATTCAGATAAGACAATTCCCAAAATATTAGACGCAACAACAGGTAAAGAATATTATATTTTGATGCGTTTAAAAATTATATACCGGGTTCCGAATTTAATCGGCTCTGTAAATTCATCGGTACGTAGTTTTAACAGTCTGTCTCGTATGTATGGGGAGTAAAGATTAATATCAATTTTCCCAAAACTACCCCTGCTGTCTTTAGAAGGGACGGTTGAATACTGCAAAACCAAATCGTTAAAATCTTTTCCCTGGTTAAGAAGTTCCATAATTTTATTAGCGTCTTCAGAAGACTGACATAATATCTGGGCTAATGGGAGATAAACAGGATCGGTAATTTTAACAATAGCCGTCTGGTTCACCCATAACTTTGTTGGGACGTTATCTACTTTACCAGGAGAAAAACGCCATTGTTTTACGCAGGTTAATGCAAGAGAATCCCACGACTCAATACCGCTTCCGTCAATAAACCTGGCGTCTTTTACGTCGCCAACTTCGTCAATTAAAAGCTGCATATTTAGTCGGAAGTTTTGTCTGTAAACTGATCCGGTAATTTCGGGTAGAGGAGTTTGTTCTAATAACTCAGGCTGAGTAATAGATTTATCAAGTTGAGAGTTTGAAGAACATCCGGCAATGAATAAAACGCAGAAAAGAACCACTGCTGTTTTCATAACACGCCTCGTTAAAAAAGTTAATTGATGATTACTTTCTTGCCGTCGTTTTGATTCCGGCAATTTTTTATGGAACCGGACTGAGCAAAAGAAGAAGAATAACTCTTTATGCCGTGGTGAAAGAATTCAGATAGATTGTCGATTGTTTTTGCCGTTAACGGATTATTTGGAGCCTGCTTTCTCGGGATATAGATTTTTACTTCGTATAAATCAACCGATTTATCTTCGTTTGGAAGATTAGCATGAAGAGAAAGAGTATACTTATTTTCAGTATCCATTTTGCGCCCCTGATACCTCATATAATTTTTTTATTATAATAATATACATTATTTGTAAATAAAAAAATAAAATTATTATTTTTTAGATATAATTTTGAACAATACATTACGCATTAAAAATAGAGAGCCAATTAAAGCAATTATGTTTTTAACAAAGAGAACCGTATTTTTAGGTTTTAGACTAAACGAATTAAATCAATTGCCGAAAACGCTTGTAGAATATACATGAATATTTTAGTAACATGTTTGTCAAAATCCTGGGGCGGAATGGAAATGTTTGTCCTTTCCAGCGTTTCGTTGCTTTTAGGCGATGGGAATTGCGTATCTGTCGTTTGTTTGAAAGATAGTCCAATTTATGGCGAATTAAAAAATAAGAATATCCCGTACATTCTGCTCGATTCTTCTGCAATAAGCGTTAGCAATATAATTAAATTTGCCAGTTTCTTAAAAGCAGATAAATATGATTTGATTCACACTCATTTTTCAAAAGACCTATGGCTTATAATGCCTGCGTTGTGGCTGTTGCATTCTTCCATACCTGTCGTAATGACCAAGCACCTTGGTTCTGCAATAACAAAAAAAGATTTTTTACATAAAGCGCTTTATAACCGGTTAAACCATGCAATAGCGATATCGAATGTAATTAAGCAAAATCTAATTGATACAACTTCTTTAAGCGAAGAAAAAGTATCGCTTATCTATAATTATATAAACGCAAAAGCATTTAAAAAAGATATTGAAATAGCCGGCGCATTACGAAAAGAATTTGCTATAGACCAAAACGTTTTTGTATTAGGCATGGTGGCCAGAATAACGCCTGGCAAAGGGCACGAAGACGTAATTGAATCGGTAAAAATTCTTAATGAGAAAAATGTAAAAGTTAAAGTTATTGTCGTAGGGGCTTCTGAAGAAGGGGAGAAACACTATGAAGAAAGCCTAAAAAATAAAATTAAAGAATATGGTCTTGAAGAATATTTTATATTCACAGGATTTAGAAATGACGTTGCAAATATTCTTTCAATGTTTGACGTATTTTTATTCCCTTCTCACGCCGAAGCGTTCGGTTTGTCTCTTCTTGAAGCTATGGCGTGCGGCTTGCCAAGCATAGTCTGTTTTTCTGACGGAGTAAAAGATATAGCTATAAAAGGCGAAACAAGTCTGACTTTTGAAAGGGATGATTCAGTTACCCTTGCAGAAAATATTTTAAATCTGCTTAATGATGAAAAACTGCGTAAAAAACTTTCTGAAAACTCAATCCAAAGAGCCAAATATTTTAGCGCCGAATCATTTCAGCAGAAAATTGATTTATTATATAAGTCTTTGATTAAGGAAAATAAAAACAACTAACGGACAGTCGTTTAATTATTTCTCGTTTATTTTCATGCATTACGGATAAGTAGTCTTTGGGGAAGGGATTTGTATTTGAAGGCTACTAAAACAAAACCAATTTGTAGAGCGCATCCCTGCGCGGGTCTGCATAAAAAAATCAATTTGCGTATTTAGGAATTTTATCCTATCTTGTTAATTGTGTGTAGAATTTCTTCCTTTCCATTGAAAAAACGCTGCTTCAATATTCAGGCTAATATAGAAAAAATAATTATAGTCGTCCCAAAACAGATAATGGGCGACATTGAAAACTAATTATGCGAATTTTACGCATAGTTTAGCTTCATAAAACTTAATTATCGCAAAGGATGGATATTTTTCATACTGATGATTATAAATAGTGATTTATGGAAAACAAAACCGCGTTGTTATTTAAGATTTGGTTTTGCACCCGTAAAAAAATCCTGATCTGCTATAGGCAGAAACTGAAGTTATGATAAAATTATTAAAGAGGGATAATTTTGCAAAACGGAAATATATTCAGGAAAACTGTTGGAAAATTTAAATCAGAGAAAAATCTTAGAATATTAAACGCAATTATTGCGGCTATATTTGTAATTAACACAATCTCTCTTTTTCTTTTACACAATAGGGCCGGCGTACAATATATAATTGAAGCGTTTGCGCTATGTGCGCTTTTGTTTGAAGTTATTTATTTTGCATATACAGCTAAAAGAAAAAAGAGCGACAAAAAAAACGAAGCTCATACCAACCAAAATTATCTTGATGAATTAGGAATAAACAGCGTTTCTGCAGAAACTGAAGAGGAGCTTGTTACGTTGTTTAATAAAATTCAGGATGCAGCATGCCTTTTAAAAAATAATATAATCATAAAATGTAATAACGAATTTTCTCGGCTTTTAGGGCGTTCAGCCAAAGAAGAACTGACGAGCAAATCGTTTTTATCGCTAATAACGCCGCTGGAGAAAGATGAAGTTGAGAAACGCTTAAATTGTTTTGTAAATGACGAAACGCCGTCGGCAATATACGAAACAAAATTTAATATGAATGATGGAACAGAACGAGATATAGAAATATATGTTTCCAATTGTAGATTACGGAAAGATAAATTAATAACGCTTATGCTTCGGGATATTACAGAAAGAAAACGAGCGGAAGCAGAAATTATACGGCTTAATGCCGAGCTTGAACAGAGGGTTAACGAACGCACAAGAAAATTTGAAGAAGCGATTAAAATTGCTCTTAGCATGAAGCAAGACGCAGATATACAACGGAAAAATGCCGAATATGCCAGAAAAAAATTAGTAGAATCCAACAAAAGAATGGGAATGCTTACTAGCGCTTTGGAGCATAGCCCTGTCGCTGTAGTGATTACAGATAACAAAGGGAACATAGAATATGTTAACTCAAGCTTTATAAAGTCTACAGGCTATGAATCGAAAGAACTAATCGGGAAAAATTGTCGTATTTTAAAATCCGGCAAACACTCTTCGGAGTTTTATAAAGCGCTGTGGGATAAAATAATTGCCGGCGAACAATGGCAGGGGGAGTTTTGCGACAGGAAAAAAGACGGCGTGTTATATTGGGAACATACGTCTATTGTTCCAATTAAGAATGAGGCGGGTAAAGCGACTCATTTTGTCGCTGTAAAGGATGATATAACAGAGCGTAAAAATTATATTCAGCAGCTGGAAGAAGCAAAAACAGCCGCCGATTCCGCTAACAGAGCCAAAAGCGAGTTCCTTGCAAATATGTCGCATGAAATAAGAACTCCAATGAACGCTATTATTGGGCTTGCGGATCTTGTTTTAAAAACTAATCTGACTTTAAGGCAATCGGATTATCTTAATAAAATTGCAAACGCTTCCGCATCGCTGCTTCATATAATAAATGATATTTTGGATTTCTCAAAAATTGAAGCTGGTAAGTTTATTCTTGATAGCTCCGAGTTCGATATTGAACAGGTGCTGAATAATGTCTCTGCGCTTTTTCTGAAGCAAGCGTATGATAAAAACATAGAGATTGTTTATTTTGTCGATCCGCAAATTCCAAGGCATATTATAGGCGACGCATTAAGGCTTGAACAAATTTTGATTAATATCTGCGGGAACGCAATTAAATTTACTGAAAAGGGAATGGTTGTTATTAGTATAGAAATTGAAAGTTTTGAAAATAACAAATGCATTTTACAATTTGGAATTCGGGATACAGGGGTGGGGCTTTCGGCCGAGGAGCAGGATAAAATATTCCGGGCTTTTCAACAGGCCGACGCTTCTATTACGCGTAAATATGGCGGCACAGGGTTAGGTCTGGCAATAAGCAAAAACCTGGTGAACTTGATGGGCGGAGATATCCGCGTAGAAAGTAAATATGGCAAAGGGAGCTTATTTGCTTTTACAATTCCGTTTGAAGTTTCAAATAACCGGCAAGCTTCTATCCCTCACAAAATTGAAGGTTTTACTGGCAGGTATGCGCTGATTTGCGACGATAACGAAGTGTTTTGCGAAGCATGTAAACGGACTGTAGAAGCTCTTGGCCTAAATTGCGTCGTTTTAGAAACAGAAATAGATGCGCTTGAAGAATTAGAGAAAAGAAAAACAAACCCTTATATGCTTTTGCTTGTCGGGTATAAGGCTTACGGAATAAACGGTCTGGAATTATCAAGAAAAATTTACAGGAATAATGATATTGCAGTTAAACCGGAAATAATAATTATGATTAACGGGCTCATTTCGGATGAGATAATGGATGAGGCAAAAAATTATGGAGTAAGCCGGGTAATCGAAAAGCCAATAGGCAATTTATTTCTGTTTAATAGTATATGCGAAATTTTTGGAAAAAAAGGAATGGAAAATAACGAGAAAGTAAAAACAAGCAATGACTGGAAGGAAGAAGTAAAAAATATAAAAGGAGCCAGAGTTCTATTAGTTGAAGATAACAGCATTAACCAGACGATTACTTCAGAGCTTCTGCAAAATGAAGATATTATTGTTGAAGCGGCAAACAATGGTCAGGAGGCTATTGATAAAGTTCTTAGTTCCGGCATCCCCTCGCGTTTTGATTTAGTCCTCATGGATATACATATGCCTTTTGTCGACGGTTACACGGCGACAAGAAAGATTAGAGAATATGAACACTATAAAGAACTCCCCATCATAGCGTTATCGGCCGATGCAATTTCCGGAGTGAAGAAAAAAGTAGAAGACGCAGGTATGAACGATATGGTCGATAAACCGATAAAGCAAAGCTCATTATTCAAAGCTCTTATAAAATACATTAAGCCCGGCGCAAGAATTCTACAGGGAATTGAAAGGTTTCCTGATAAAGAAGCCAAATCGCTTAAGGGCATATATTTAGGCAAAGGGATTAATACTGATAGCGGATTAAAGCGGCTCAACGGCAATGTGGAGTTGTATGAAAAACTCTTACGCAAATTTCACTCAGAGAATTATGATTTAATTGACCGGATGAACGAAGAAATTAAAAACAATAACATAAAGGCCTTTGCAGTTGCAATGCATACGATGAAAAGCGTCGCCGGAAATATGGGATTTGATGAATTATCAAACAAAGCCGCTGTTTTAGAAGAGGAAGCCAGGAATAATCCGAATTTTAATCCGCATTATTTCTGGCCTGCATTAGTGGAAAAGTTAACTGATGTTCTAACCTCTATTGAAATTTATGAAAAAAACAATAATGAAGAATCCTTGTTAAAAGAGAAGAAGAATACATTATGCGAAAATGACTTTATTGCAGAAATAAAATTTTTAATCGCATTATTGAAGGATAGTTCGGGCGACGCTCTTAGGAAATTTGCGGAACTAAAAAAAACAACAAATGCCGAAGAGTATAAAAAGGAATTTGAAGAAATATCCGCGAAAATTGAAAATTATGAATTCCTGGAAACGATAAAACTTTTAGAAATTCTGTTGGTGAAAATGGAGATAAAAACAAAAAGTTAAACTAAATTAAACACTATAGTAAAAATAGGGAACAATTATGGAAGAAAAAAAGGAGACTGAAACAATACTAATAGTAGACGACGCGCCGCAAAATATAGCCATTTTGAGCGAGTTGCTATTGGGGTATAATCTAAAAATTGCCGTCAACGGCAAAAGAGCCATAGATATATTGATCGCAAAAGATATTCCAGATGTAGATTTGATTTTGCTTGACGTCAATATGCCTATATTAGACGGATTTGACACATGCCAAATAATTCGTCAAAATGAAAAACTGAAAGAAATCCCAATTATTTTCCTTACGGCTAATACAGACCCTGAAAGTATCATCAGGGGATTTGAACTTGGAGCTCAGGATTATGTGGCTTCTCCTTTTAACCAAAATGAATTGCTTGCGCGAATTAAAACGCATCTTGAATTGAAAAAAAGCAGAGAAAAACTATCGGAATTCAATAAGCTGCTTGAAGAACAAGTAGTAGAGCGGACAATTGAATTAACGCGCGCAATAAATAAACTTTCAATGCTCGAAAAAGCAAAAAGCGATTTCCTGGCTCTCATTAGTCACGAGCTTCGTACTCCGCTTACCAGCATATGCGGTCTTGCCGAATCGCTCAAAAATATGACGGAAAATAATATGAGCGCAGAATTTATTGATAACTTAATAGATTCTACGCAAAAACTATTGAAGTTTTCTGAGACTGCCCTGCAAATCACAAAACTAAAAGCCGGGATAGCAAATATTAACTTTGAAAAAAACCAAATTGAAAGACTTATCTCGCATTCAATTGCTTTTATTCAGGAAAAATATAAAACGAAAAATATTACCGTGGATTTTAACCTAACAGGAAAAGAACTCTTTGTATTGGGCGATACAGTTTTATTAGAAAAATGCTTTAACAATATTATAGATAATGCATATAAATATTCTACCAATGGTTCTGCTATTTATATAACAGCCCGCGAAGTTGACGAATGCGTAGAACTAACAATTCAGGACGGAGGATCCGGATTTGCAGACAGCGATCTAATTCAGCGTTTTGACTTATTTTCAGCAGGCGATATGATGCATCATAAGGATGGCTTTGGATTAAGTTTAGCGGAATCCAAACTTATACTTGACGCGCATAAAGGGAAAATTGAAGGACAAAACGGAAAACAGGGCGGCGCTGAAGTTAAAGTGATTCTCCCTTTAGTTTAAGATAAATACTATGCGGAGCTGATTGGAGGTTTTAACCATATGAATTAAATGATTTAGGACCAATATTAATTCCCTAAGCGGACGCAAAAATTTGAATAAATAGGTTCTATAAGTATAAGCATATTTAATCTACTTAAGCTATATAAATTAATTTCAAACTATAGATTTATATTGTTTAGTCGTGTGCCATTTGTTAAATTTCAGCCAGAAAGGTAAAATGGAAATGACACGGGAATTTTGCAATATTTGTTATTTGCCCAATTATTTTCAAGCCTTGTTTTGTCTTTATAACTTATAAACTAACGCCTATGAAATCTCAAAATATTTTAGTTGTTGAGGGAAATAAACAAATTTATGATTTGCTCCGAAGTAATTTTGTTTCGGGGGATAGCTATAACGTAAAGAGAGCAGGTAACAGGAAGGAGATTTCAGAATATCTAAAGAAAAATGAACCGGGTTTAATTGTAGCCGAAATAAGCGCTACAGGAAGCCAGGATAATATAGAAGCTATCGCTGCAATTAAAGATAAAATTACTCTGGAAATAATATTTATAATAGGCGCCGAAGAAGAAAAAATTATCAAACAGGCAAAGCTATTAAAACCATTTGGGCTATTTGTTAAACCAATAAAAGAAATTGAACTTATAACTGCAGTCGAATCCGCTTGTACGAAAAACCGGCTAACTAAAAAATTGCTGGAAAATGAAATAAAATTCAGGCTCGCCTTCGAGAATGCGCATGACGGGATAGTCTGGGCTGATA
>WSSedL1CaDRAFT_10001491_pt1 | contig 13543 bp, 6 predicted proteins | sample WetSurSL1Cattail_FD_9464 | JGI IMG/M metagenome (IMG submission 9464)
TTAAAGATGTAACCAAACTGCTTACTGCGGGGCATATCGCCTAAACAGTCACTGCAATCGTTGACTTTGGTCTCCAGAATAAAAAGATAAGCAGCGCTTTGATCAAAACTGCCTACTTTATGCTGAATAAAAGCCTCATTCAGATTTTGCATCCCTGAAGTGTACATGCTGAATAATCCGCTACCTTTTACATTGAGACTGTCGGTTGTGGATTCAAAGTTGCTTTCGTCGGAGCTTACCTGCCAATCAATTCCAACAGCAATGAATATTTTGTCCAATTCATCTTTTACTTTTCCTTCATCAATTGTATTTCCATTCACAGGCACTAAGACAACTTTGGGCTGTTTTACGGTGTGACTGATGACAATTAATTTGCCTACAACATCGTTCTGATCCGGATTGCTTTTTTGCGGGCAAACGGCATACACTTCCAATCCATCTTTGTCCTGCCCGGATGGGATTGTAAGTTTGTACTCACCATCAGCTATACTGTCAGCATTTAGCTGCATGCCTTCCCCTGTTATAAACCGGATATTTTGGTATTTCAATCCTTTTTCTTTGATGCTGATTGAAGCCTTTACAGCATCGCTGGTGCCTACCGGTATAAATTTATAGGGTATGTCATATGGAGTTCCACTTACATTTTCAAGGGTTTTGTATTCCCCGTAAATCAGGTTACAGGGCGCATATTCCTTTTTACGTCTGTCAAAGGCATAGTAGGTTTCGCCCGAGATACTATCAAAAGTTACCACTGCACGATCGGCAGCAATTCTATTTGGTGATGCAATATTTGGAGAGGTGCCGTTTTTGTTTGATGGAACCTTTCCCATGGCTGTTGCTTCACCGGTTTGTTTGTCGATACTATAAAGGTTGCCTTCTTTATCCTGAACGGTAAAGGTAAGTGTTGGCAAACTCTTATCATCCATGTATTGCGATACATCGGCACGAACTGTATCTCCATCAGCGGTAATAATTACAAGATCATAATTGGCAGTATCGAGATTTATTGCCTGTGCATTGGGGATTACAACATCAGGCAGGATCATGCTTACATCTCCTGTACCTTTGATAACCTGGGTTGTATGTCCTTCAAATTTCTGATCGATGTCCCAGATTGTGTTGTTTTTCCAATCGGTAACGAGGGGAGTTGTACCTTCCACCAATTGGTAATCGGTATTGACCAAAATGTTGTTGAAGGTGCAGCGTATCTTTGCATTGCCAAAGAGGGGTACCTCCATAAACCCTTTGCCCGTAAAGCGACCGTTTCCTCCTTTTGCTTCGAGCACTGTCATGGTAAACCCACCAACATTAATTTCCTGTAAAGGTCTTAGTTCATCTATAGGTGTTCGGTTTGTTATCGTTGGGGCCTTGTATGGATCACCGCATTTGATAACCTGGCATGCGGGCATTTTAATTGTTTTGGAATCGCTAAAACCACCCCAGATAGTTCCTTTTCTTCCCTGTACCTGAAATTCATAGGTTTCCTCAGGGGTGAGTTTAAATACATCAAAATTGTTTTTGACTGTTTCATCTTCATACCAGATAAAGTTGCCTCCGGATTTACGATAACGGGTCTTATAGCCGTCAAAGTCGGTTGAAGGATCCCATGTGAGTTTTGCACGCGTTGGAGCAACCGCTTCAACCTGTAAATTTTGCACTTTGCTGCCGGGTTGATTGGTGGCATCGCCACCATAGGTAAAGCTGTAAACTTCACTATAGCCATTGTTGCGGATACGGTCGAGGCCGTTTTCCTCAGTTGCCCTGATACGCCATGCATAATGCATACCAACTTCCAAAGGAGGGTCGGCTATGGTGTAGTTGAGGCTAGGGAGTGTAGTTTCGCTGGTATAGATTGGTTTTGTTGATTGTACTATGTCGTTGGGGGTGCGTCCTTCGGGGCGTATTTCAAAAAGTTCTAGTTTGTAAGTGATTGTTTGTGTGGCATTGGGTGAAGCTATATTCCTGGGTAACCATTGGAAGTTTACAAATTGTGAGGACAGCGCCGTAACCGAAGCGTGGTTAAAAGGAAGGTTAAGCTGCGGAGGATCTGCCTTGGCAAGATAACAGTACATGGAACCTCCCTGGCTTAAAACTTTATATGGAAGATCGTAGTTGATGGCTGTAAAGGTGATGGTATAAAAGCCTTCGGGGAGGCATTTGGTAAGCATGTAGGATTCTTTTGAATAGCCTACAAAGTCCATATTCCTGGGATCAAGGTATGGGTAAAGGTCGCTACCGGAAATAACCAGGGTTTGTCCGGGAGAAAGCATAATCGGAGGAGGTGCATACTGCGCTGAAGTTCGTATAATGCTTTTTCCGTTAAGCTGTATGTCCATTTGAAGGCGAATGCTGTATGATTGGGTAAGATTGAGTTGGGTTACCATTACCCTAAGTTGTTCGCAACCCGGAGCAGCATAATTGACAAGATCCACCGAGTATGGAGGGATGAGCTGGGTAGTCACATTTATGGGGTAAACCTGGGCGCGGACAGTGTAGGAAGAGAAAAACAGTAGTAAGTATATAGTCGTGAGTCTTAAGACAGTACTAAGTGCTGAGTACTGAGTAAAAAGACCACTTATCAACGATTTTTTATTATGCATGGTAATTCTGTATATTTCTCAATTTGCTAATTACAATATTCAATCTTCAATCTATTTTGAAATAATAAATCCAGCGGATTTTGTATCATTTTCAGATATAACCGTTAGTATGTAAGAACCCGCAGGAGCTTCAGGTATTTGTATCGCTACTTCGCCTTCCATTGCTGATTGTAACTTATCAGTGTACCAAACTTTCCCATACATGTCCACTATTCTAAAGTTTAGCATCTGTTTAGGATAAATTTTATAACCTACTTTAAACAGTCCGGCGTTGGGATTAGGGATGATGGTGACTTTTTCAATACCCACTCTGCTCTTGTCTGTTATAAAAATATCGGGATCATATGCTGCAATATTCAATGGCTGCGTCATTGCATAATCACAACCGGAAAAGTATCCTATCATGGTTACCTGGTAACTTCCTGCATTATCAAACTTGATTATAGGAGAAGGGTTGTATCCCAGAATATTTGCCTCCGGAGGGAAGGTCCATTTGACGCTGTCAGGCAAGGGCCAGCTAACATCAATGACAATCAGAGAATCGAGTGCATACCTTGATGTTGCCACAAGAAAATCTACCCAGGGTTTGGTATTGCGGGTTTCCACTTTGGTCTGAGTGGCAGCAATACATTTGTTTGAATCGGAGGTAAAAACATTGTATGTTCCAGCACTAGCAGGGATTTCGGAGCTGGATGTAAAACCTGTTGGCTGTGAAACAGCGTACTGGTATGGAGGCGTTCCCCCATCCGCTTTTGGATAAATAAAGCCATTAGCGGCATCCACACAAACCGGTTTTGAAGTTGTCGATACCTTTAGCACCGTGGGTTCGGTAATTTGGAACTTGTGAACGGCCTCGCACTTGAGTCCATCGATTATGTCAAGGGTATAAGTGCCTTTGGGAAGATAATGTTGTTCCAACTGGTTATCACTTATTTCCTCCCATTGCCATACAAAAGGGATAATAGCACCCGAAATAACGGGGGTGATTGAACCACCTTTTTGTCCGTTGCATTTAACATTATCAACAGTGCCGGATATTATTATTTGAGGTGATTTGCTGGCAAGATCGATGTCGGATACTTGTGTACAACCATTGATGTCTTTAGCTGTTATTGTATAAGTACCACTGGAAAGATGTGTAAAGATTCTTGTGGTATCGTAATTGTTGTTTCCAATCCGGTAGGTATAGGGACTTGCGCCTCCGTATGCCTGAATTGTTATAATACCCGTGGTGTCAGTGTAACATGTTGGCTTTTGAGGATAGGGTGATATGCTCATTTCTGATTGTGGCTCGGATAGATATACTGGTCTCGTAATGCTGCAACCACGGTCATCTTTCACAGTCAGGTTATAGTTACCCGCAAATAAATTTGAAAGCAATGAATCGGTTGAATGCCAAATGGTGTCAACCGTGCATTTGTAGCCGCTGTAACTGGCTCCATTACCGCCAGTAGGCACAATTTTTATCCAAGCATTGTTGTTACCATAACAGGTTACCTGGTATCCATGGAAGTTGGAAAGGGTATCGGAAAAGTCGAATTTTGAGGCTGGTTTGGTGATGGTTTGTGGATCGAGGTAATTGGTGGTACAGTTTTTAATATCAACCACCCGAACGTAATACGTGGCAGGTTGCAGGTATGTTTTTAGGGTATATGGATTCCAATTTTGTTGATCGGTAGAATACTGATATTTGTAGTTGGTACTATCTCCGTTGCCTCCCCTGGCCTTCATGTCGATACTGCCGGTATCGCCAAGGCAGGGAATGTCGTGCAGGATAACAGTATCGAAGGTTAATAAAGGTGGTTCGTGGATGGTTGTATTATTATAAACCGTATCGCAATGGTTTATATTATCCCAGGCAGAGAGGCGGTAGTTTCCAGCTTGTAAGGCTGTTAAGGATAGTGGGTTATTTGATATCATCATTTGATACCATTTTTTATCATCAGGATCCTGTTTATACCAAAAATGGTCGAAAGAATATGAACCACCTGACAGAACCGGAGCTATACTTCCATTGCCATTACCAAAACAGGTTATGTCCTGATGATTATTTAAATCAATCGTTACTATTTTGTTGGTTTTAACAGAGTCAGTTGCAGTGGCCACATCATTGTAGGTTGAGTTTGCATTTTGAACGGCAAGGGTATATTCACCTGCCTGAAGGTTATTAAAAGTTTGAGGCTGATTACTACTGGTTGTGTCTATTCCATAACCTTTTCGGTTGGTAAGATGGTATGAGTATCTATTGGATTGACCACCATGCACATTGGCATTTAGTGTACCCATTTGTTTACCAAAACAGGCTACCTTTTGGATCATGGATAGTGTGGTTTTGAGAGTATCTACAGGGTCGAGTGTCTTATAAGTAACGGCACCCCTGCATAGTAAACGTTTTTGATCGCGAACATTAATAACATAATCACCGGATGGAAATCTTTGATCATACCATTTTGAGGGGTTATTTGGGTAATCTGTATAAGCTCCGTTAGATTGATAATCAGCGATTCTAAATACCCTGTAGTCAAATAACCCGGAGCCTCCGGACGAATTTATTTCCCATCCGCCATTGGAAGTGTTGAGGCATGTGGGGTGAAAGGGGGATATGTTTAAAGTATCAATTTGAATCTTAAGGGGCGCCCCAATAGATATAGTCTGTAATCTTTCGTTTTTATTGGTAACACAACCATCAGTTACGGATATTGTTTTGCTGCCGGCCGATAAAGTATCAATGATGTTTAAATTAATCGCGTTTCCAAATAAATAATATGTTGGTAATCCAGCAGATTGGCTTATATTAAAGACTATTTTCCCATCATTTTTTTCAGGACAAGTTGTACTATCAGCATGAACTGTGAAATCAAGCTTTGCCAAGGAGTCTATTGTAAACGGTATTGCAGCTAGACAGTTTTTAAGAGATGGGCTGTTATAAGACAAATACAATTTATGCCTACCCGGTTTAATATTCTGAATAGTAACACTATTGTTGAGAAATGGCTCGTCAAAATTCCCGTATGATAATCCTAGCTCAGACGTATCTTCTAAATTAATGTAATCAGGAAAATCAAAGGGTGCAATTCTATATGTATAAACAGCATTTGGCACATTGCTTCTAACATTAGAAACCGTTATCATGCCGGTTGGGTGATTATCCGGACAGGAGTTGACAAATAAAATAGGATCAGGCTTATCAGATGTTGGATTCGAGGGAAGAATGTCTCTTGGGCTATCATTAGAGTACTCACCAGGAATGCCATACCTGATTGCCTGAACATGAAAATAAAGAGTAGTTCTGTCTGTTATTGTACCAAGATGAATTTCATCCACGTTAATAGTAGAACCTACATCTGAATACAACGATTGCCAGTGTATAGAATATGTAATCAGGTATGGGGGTGGATAAGTTGTGCTGGCATGTACTGCCGATGTAAGGTAAACATCCAGAAATTGCCTGTCATCATTAGGTAAACTCTTTTGATTACCAATCTCGTTTGCCATTGCATCCGCCAAATTATCAAGACTAGACCCAATATTATTATAGTAATACAAATAATTTTTTAGAAATGAATAATCTGTTGTTTCGATGGCCTGTTTAATATTATCTATGTTTGGACAGTGTGACCCAGTATTACCGCAACCATTATTTGCATAATAAACATTATAATAATATATATACAACCAACTAGCCAAATTACCTGTAAAATTTGGAAAGTCAGGATTTGGGAGAGTATCTGGAGTCATTTTTCCAAATTGCCATGTATAGGTGGTGTTACTATTGTCAAAAATTGAAGGTGAATTCGGATAGGCTGCAATCGTAAAAGGCAAACACTGTTTTCCCACAATATTATTAATTATTGGTGGAAAAGGGTTAACCTGCACAGAATAGTCAATACGCCAGGATACACTCTCAGGCTGACCTGTAATGATTTTTGTTTTTGAAACAGGTGCCCCGATGCTGTTAATATTAACTGAATCGGGATAATCCATGGTTATGTTTGTATCAGTATTATGGAGGATATCTCCCCAAATATGGTGATAACTTATAATCCTGATTTTATACGCAACCATATTACCTGTTAATGGTATGGATATGCTGTATGTTTGCAAAGAGGTAAGATTTAACTATATAGAACTGCCATTTTTAAACATAAAATCCACCTCTACGATAGATAGGTGTTTCCCAACAACCCTCAAAGGATCTAAGGCATCATCAAACGACGGAAAAGTTTGGCTATTTAAGTTTATCGAGATATTGGCAGAGAATTGTGCACTTAATGGTAGTTTAAATGTAAAAATGTAAATTAATAATACAAAGTATAGCTTGTTTGGAGCCTTCATAATGAATAGGTCTTGAATTAATTTGATGGTTGCTAACTATAAGACATTACTTTTATTCTACTTTTTCAATTTTTCTTATGCATTGGGCATCAATAATATAAAAATTACCAGCATTATCCTTTATGATTCTTCTGAGACTTTTAAATCTCGCTTTGGAAATACCGCCATTTATTATTCTGCTCTCTCCAGAGTTACCTGAAAATATAGTTACCAGCCCTGATGGATCAATTTGTTTGATACAATTGTTATCTGTTACTAATAAATGATCTTGTGCAGTTGCCACTAGTCCTTCAATATACTTAAATGAGTATGGGGTTGCGCTACCACTTCCGGCAAAAAGTGTTACCATTCCTGTTGGATCTATTTTAAAAATAGTTTTACCGTTATTTCCCGAAATATAAAGATTACCATTATTATCTGAAATAATATTCTCTGGCCAGCCAATTGATGCGCTTGTTCCCAACCCTGCTTTGCAACCTTTTGTGCCATCACCTGCAAAAGTTGTTACCTGAGCGAATCCGTCAATTTTTCGTATATGCCCACCCCAAAATTCAGTAACAAAAAAATCACCACTCGGATTTTGTACAATTCCTTTTAATCCAACAAATCTTGCTTTTGTACCCCAGCCATTTACATAACCGGCAGTATCACAGCCTACAAATGCTTTTATGATGGAAGCGTCAGAACTAATTATTCGAACATCCGGATTTCCATATTCGGAAACTAGAATATTTCCTGTTACATTATCGATTAGTATTCCTGATGGATCAAAAAACAAAGCACTCGTGCCTGATCCATTGAGATATCCACTTTGTGTGCTTCCGGTTAATGTTGAAACAATGCCCTCTGAAGAGATTTTTCGGACGCAATTATTAAAGTATTCAGTAACAAAAATATTTCCATCTTTGTCAGCAACAATTCCAGAAGGAAAATGAAACCTCGCTGCTTTTCCAATGCCATTGGTAAAACCTTCAATTGTATCTCCCGCTATAGTATAAACCACATAGGATTCATCAATATATCTAAATTGCGGCCCATTTATGGTTTCGTTACCTAATTTTAAGACTATCGTACCAGTATTCCATTTTTTAGGCACCTGTACTTTTAGAGAATCGGCATACACACCAACAACAGTTGCTTCCATTCCATTTATCAAGACCTTGTTGTCACTTAACTTCCAACTAAAGCCCTTACCTGTTATGGTGAATTGATCATGATATGCACCTGAATCAGGCTGCACTTTTGTAATTTGCAATGGGAACTTTAAAGTGTTAAAGCTTTTAATCGAGCTGGTGTAACGACCTTCTGTACCGATTGGATTTGGATTAATTTGTGTCCATATCCTTGCATAGTATTTGGTATTTGTGATCAGCTTATTAATTGTAATTGAAAAAGGTACCGATTTTACATCGGTTGAGTTTGTATTAATTTGAGTCTCATTTTGATTCACGAAGGTTGCAACTGTGTCATAATCCACTCCATATTCGGAAATGTATTGCTGACTGGATGATAAGGTTATGGTACCCTTTATCAGCGCAGTTGTTTCTGTAATATTTATCACAGTATCTACCTGAAATTTCAGATCTTTATTCCAGTCATTAGAATCATTTTGTTTTTTGCATGTGAACAGACTTACTATTGCAACTAAAAGGAAGAAGAAATAGGATTTGACAGGTTTCATATAAACAGTTTTTTAGGTTTAGTTTGTGTATTGCATATTACTCACAATAATAACTAAAGTTTCGATTTCATTGATAGATTTTTGATTGTTTTGATGAATGGCAAAGGAACATAGATAAAACCCTGTTTTATAGTTATCAAAATATATTGGTGGTTATTCAATTTGTAATTTTTCAAGTTAGGTTTTATATTAATTTTAAGTCTCCTATTATTAATGCAGAAATTGGCAAAAGGTCAACCATCAAAAAGGAACTATTTTCAAAAAATCTTTTATGCTTACACGTAAGTATCATATTAACAATGTATTAATTTTTGAAATATGAAATTTCAGGATTTGCCATCACTTCATGTTTTTATTTAAATAAAGCATGGGCATTCTTGTAATTTAATTAGTTAACCATTTTTATTATTCATAGCGTAAATAATATAGTATTAAATTTCAATGTATTACGATTCTGAATTATAAAAATTCAAATTACTCTATCCTACTATATAGACGCACAATCTTCAAAACGTTCCCAAAATATATTGCTGTTATTTATATAAATTATACGAATTAAGGGATGGACTATTTCAAGCGAAATTTTCTGAATATTGAGACTAACTCCATCTACCTTCTGCTACCTATTTCTTACTTTTCAACATTTCCTGCATGGCATACATCTCATCTCTGAATTGTGCGGCAGTTATAAAATCGAGTTCTTTAGATGCCTTTTGCATGGCTTTTTTGGTTCTCTCAATCACCTTTTCAAGCTCTTCTTTGCTCATATATTGCACTACCGGATCTGCTGCGAAATCAATATGGTCTGATTCGGCATAGAAATTAGCCTTGGCTGGCCTGCCTAAGCTATCACCCATAATGGAGGTTAATGCTTTTTGTATTTGTTTAGGCGTAATGTCATTCAGAATATTATAATTAAGCTGCTTTTCGCGGCGACGGTTCGTCTCATCAATTGTTTTCCGCATACTTTCCGTAATAGTATCGGCATACATAACAACCTTACCATTGATATTACGGGCTGCACGTCCTGACGTTTGGGTTAGCGATCTCGCAGAGCGAAGGAAACCCTCTTTATCTGCGTCCAGGATAGCTACAAGAGAAACCTCAGGCAGGTCCAACCCTTCGCGAAGCAGATTGACTCCAACGAGCACATCAAATTGTCCAGCCCTAAGGCCTTCCATAATTTCGACCCTATCAAGCGTATCCACATCGGAATGAATATACCTGCATTTCACGCCAAGTCTGGTAAGGTAATTGGTTAATTCTTCGGCCATTCGTTTGGTTAAAGTTGTCACCAAAACCCTTTCATGCTGCTTAACCCGCGCGGTTATTTCTTCCATCAGGTCGTCTATTTGGTTAAGACTAGGCCGGACATCAATAATTGGATCAAGCAAACCTGTTGGACGAAGCACTTGCTCCACAATAATACCTTCGGACTTAGCAAGTTCATAATCTGAAGGAGTCGCGCTCACAAAAATAGTTTGTCCCACAAGATTATCGAATTCTTCGAATTTTAAAGGCCTGTTGTCAATCGCCGACGGCAAACGAAATCCATACTCCACAAGGTTTTGCTTGCGCGAATGATCGCCGCCATACATGGCCCTGACTTGAGATACCGTAACATGACTCTCATCAATAACTGTAATAAAATCGTCCGGAAAATAGTCCAGAAGGCAGAATGGCCTGGTTCCTGATTTACGGCCATCAAAGTACCTCGAATAGTTTTCAATGCCGGAACAATAGCCAAGTTCCTTAATCATTTCCAAATCGTATGTAACACGTTCTTCTATGCGTTTAGCCTCCTCGTGCTTGCCTATTTGTTTAAAATACGCTACCTGCTTGAAAAGATCGTCCTGGATATCATGAATAGCATTTTTCATCCTTTCTTTGGTGGTTACAAAGATATTGGCAGGGAAAATATATGCCTCTGTTAGCGGTTCTATTTTATGATTAATCAAAGGATCAAACGAATAAATCTCTTCTATTTCATCGCCAAAGAAAATGACACGGTATGCAACATCGCTGTATGCAAGGAAAATGTCTACAGTATCGCCTTTAACACGGAAGCTGCCACGTTTAAACTCTATCTCACTCCGGAAATAGAGGCTGTCTACAAGATTCCGCAGAAATTGATTACGGCCTAATACCTGTCCTTGCTTAATGTATAATGTATTACTTTCAAAATCTTCAGGATTACCAATGCCATAAATGCATGAAACGGAGGATACCACAATAACATCCCGCCTGCCCGAAAGTAAGGAAGACGTTGTCCTCAATCGCAATTTCTCTATTTCTTCATTAATGGATAAGTCTTTCTCAATATATGTATTAGTAACCGGAATGTAGGCCTCTGGCTGATAATAATCATAGTACGACACAAAATATTCAACGGCATTGTTAGGAAAAAACTGCCGGAACTCACCAAACAATTGTGCAGCCAATGTTTTATTGTGGCTCAATACCAGCACTGGCCTTTGTACACGCTGAATTACATTGGCAATGGTAAATGTTTTACCCGATCCGGTAACTCCAAGCAATGTCTGATACCGTCGTCCTTCATTAAGTCCTTCTGTCAGCTGATCGATGGCATCAGGCTGGTCACCGCTGGGTACAAAATCCGAAACTATTTGAAAATCCATGAAATACCTCTCTTAAAATAATTGCAAAGATACGGAAAAATAAAAGTATGAGTAAGGGAAACGTTTTAATACCGTACATGGTTCAGGGAAAACTTAACGCAAGACATCATAAGGTTATTTTTCCTATTTTTGCTCAGCAATCTATCTAATCTGCAAACTATGAAAAACCCATTCGCTCTTTGCATCTCTATGTTTATTTGTAGTTGTTCCGGATATGAATATGTTTCAAGCCCACATTATGTTCCTTTGCATAAGGAAAAAGGCGAATTAACAAGTAGTGTAGGCCATAACAATATCCAAATGGGCTATTCATTAACTAATCATTTTGCTGTATTTGCTGCGGGAAAATACAGGAATACCAGGGAAAATGAAAAGCATCTATTTGGGGCAAGCGAAGGTCATTATTCCGGAGATAATGATTACCAGGATGAATCATTTGATGTAAATATAGGTGCAGGTGTTTTTAATCATTATCAAATGTTCAAATTTGAAACATTGGTGAGTACTGGCCTAGGTAAAATGGATTATGAACACACAAGAGATTTGGTAAATATGTATTCGTTCGATTTACAAGCAAACAGGTTAAATTTTTATATACAGCAAAATTTTGGTGTGAATATTTGGAAGAACTACCTTGAAATGGGGATTTCAGCAAAGTACATTAATTTTTTGTGTTATAATATTAACAATCAACTTATTGTTGGAGATAATGGAGATAACATATCTACAGATACTTATTTTGTTGGAAAGAAAACAGCCAGGATGTCCTTTTTTGAGCCTGGATTGACTATAAGGGGAGGATTTCATCATTTCAAAATCCAGACTCAGGTTATTTCGGTCATTAACCTTACAGAAAGCCGCATCAGATATCGTGAATTAAGCCTTTTCGTTAGTTTCAGCATCAATTTGAACTTATTGAAATCAAAAAAAGATTAAACGATTTTCAAAGAATCAATGACGCAAGGAGTTTTGTCTTGAAGTAGTGGGTAGTTACCGCTTGTACAGATCTCTACCCACACATGGTTCAGATAAAACATAACTCATAACATATGAAGATATTTTTTCTATTTTTGCTTAGCAATCTAACCAATCTGCAAATATGAAAAACACATTCGCTCTTTGCATCTCTATGTTTATTTGTAGTTGTTCCGGATATCAGTATGTACCAAACCCTCATTACGTCCCTTTACACAAAGAAAAAGGTGAAATAATTTGTAACGGAGGACTTGGAAAAATTCAATTGGGCTATTCATTATTAAATCATCTTGCAGTATTTGCCGCAGGAAAATATAGATACTCTACGAATAAATTTGACAATCTTGGGGTCAGAGATTCTGATTATGACATGCCTGATTCTATGGATATAGCGATGGACGCAAATATAGGTGTTGGGTTTTTCAAGCATTTAGGAAAATTTGTTTTTGAGACCTATGCATCACCCGGTTTTGGTAAACTTGATTACACACATACCTACAAAAATAGTTACGACACTTCATACTTTTTTAATTTAAATTCAAAAAGGTTTAATGTATATATCCAGCAAAATTTTGGCATATTAATCAATAAATGTTTTGAAGTTGCTATTTCCGCAAAATTCACAAAATTTGTTTACTACGATATAAATAATCAAATATATGGGCAAGAAATAAATAGAAACATCTCTTCCGATACCTATTTTTTGGGGAAAAAGACAGTTAGCATGGCCTTTTTTGAGCCAGGATTGACCTTTAGGGGTGGATTTCAAAATTTTAAAATCCAATGGCAAATTGTAAAGGCTTATAATCTTATCAAAAGCCCTGTCAATTTCCGTGATTTGAGCAGCTTTATTAGTTTTAATATGAATTTGAACGTATTGAAATCTAGCAAAAGGAAAAATTAGAATTTTATTAAAACGCCATTTATATGCAGCCGTTCAATGATGCAAAAAGCCATATATCTTGAAGTAGTGACGAAATACAATAAAAATGAAACAATTGTGACTCATTTTGGTATAATCAAACTCAACATTGCAGAAAATGAAAACACGATCCACAATGAACAATCAGGTATGTTTGACAATTGGTTTTGGAATTACCATCATCATGATGTCATTCCAAGCACAGGCACAGGGTACTTTACCTGCCAAAAAGGTTTTTCCTCAAAATAACATCTGGAACACGCCCATTGATAAATTACCTGTCCATTCCCGTTCTCAGGAATACATTAATTTTTTAGGCACCACCACTAAACTTCATCCCGATTTTGGGTCCGGTCTCTGGCAGGGCGCGCCGTTCGGTATACCTTACAAT
>WSSedL1CaDRAFT_10001492_pt1 | contig 13540 bp, 14 predicted proteins | sample WetSurSL1Cattail_FD_9464 | JGI IMG/M metagenome (IMG submission 9464)
CGGCCAGGCGGGCCTTGCCGACGTTTTCCGGCAGGCCGCTGCGCTCAATGCCCAGCGGCTGCCAGGCGCCCTCGGCGGCCAGCGCGGCAAAAGTGCGCGGCGAGGCGCTCCAGTACAGGTCGGCGCCGCCCTGCTGCGGCTGGCGCAAATAGGGCAGGGCGTCGTGCGGCATGCGCCAGACCAGTTGCAGCTTGTATTGCGGGTAGGCTTTTTCGAAAGCGGCCTCGAAACGCGAGAAGACTTCGTCGTTGTAGCTGGTGACGACGACTACCGGCTGGCGCTCCCGCGTCTTGGCGATGGCCGGCAGAGGGGCGGCGAGCAGGCCGGCGGCGCTGGCGCCGAGGCCGAGCAGCAGGCGGCGGCGTGTCGAGAATCGGGCGTTTTTGCTCATGGCCGGCCTCACAGCGGGAGGTTGAAGTTGGTGAAGAAGGTCCGCCCGGCTTCCGGGTAGCCTTCTGCAACGTAGTAGAGCTTGTCGAACAGATTGCTGACGCCGGCTTCGAGCAGCAGGCCGTTGGCAAAGCGGTAGCCGGCCTTGAGATTGGCGACGGCAAAGCCCGGCGCGATCTGCTTGCCGTCGCTCGACGAGTAGCGGCGCGACATGGCGTTGACGCTGGTGCTCAGGGCCAGGGCGCCGGTCGCGTGCCAGCTCACGGCGGCGAACAGGTTGTGATGCGGCGTGTCGGTCAGGAACAGGCCGTCGCCGCTGCGGTTGCGGCGGTTGAGGTAGCTGTAGCTGGTAGTGAGGTCGATATTGCGCAGCACTTCGCCATGCACGGAGAGTTCCAGGCCGTCGTCGCTCGCCTTGCTGACGTTCTGGCTTTGCGCGCAGGGTGGCTTGGAACAGGCGGTCGGCGCGATAACCGCCGATTGGATCAGGTTGTCGATGTCGCTATGGAAAATACGGGCTTCGCCGAGCAGGCTGCTGGTAATGCGCTCGCTGTAGCCGAGTTCGTAATGCAACGCTTCCTCGGTTTTCAGATCGGCATTGGGGATGCCAGTGCCCATCTTGTAGGAATAACGTTCCTTGATCGTCGGGAAACGGCTTTTCCGGGCGATGCTGGCCTGCAGCCGGCCGCTGGCGGAAGTCTTGTAAAGCAGGCCGGCCTGGGCGTTGGTGGCGTCGTTGTTGTCCTTGCGGAAGTCGGAAATGACCTTGGTCGTGCTGTTGTAGTCCTGGGCTTCGAGCGTCTTGCGCTGGTCATAGCCGAGGCCGGTGACCAGTGACAGGCGTTCGCCCAGTTGCTGCACATCCTCGATGTTGAAGGATTGCGTCTGGTCGCGGAAGCGGCGGATGGGCTCGCCCAGGTTGTGTTCGCGGTGTACGTCCTCCTTGAAGTGATAGGCGAGCTTGAGCTGGTTGCTTGCCGCCAGGCGGAAATCGCCCTCGACGCTGAGGCCGTCGGTATAGTCGTCGTACCAGCTCTCGAACGAAGATTTGGCCTTCATGGTGGAGTAGCTGGCGTTGTCGAAAGCGAGCAGCGAATTACGGAAGGTATCGTGATAGGCGCGGAACTTGATACGGTGCTCGCCGATCGCCGTATTGGTCAGCAGGTAGATGCTTTCCTTGTTCCAGTACGGCCATTGCCAGTAGCGCGGGGTAACGCCGGCAACGCTTCCGGCGTAAGGCGGCGTGCCCTTGGTACCGCGCTGGTTGATGTAGTTGATGGCGTATTCGTCGGTGGCGTTGGGCGTCAGGCCAAGCTTGAGGTTGTATTTGCGGTCGCTGCTGTCGCTGTTGTTGCGCTTGCCGCCATCCTCGCCGGCCGTGGCGCTGTAGCCGTCGCCGATGCGGAAATAGTCCTGGTCAACGTAGGAGGCGCTGAACTGGGCGTACCACATGCCCTGATTGGTGGCCAGGTTGGTATAGCCGTGGTAGCCGTTGTTCTCACCGGTGCTGTCGAAGCTGAAGCCGCCGCCGACTTCGCCCTCGAAAGCCTTGCTCGGTCGCCGGCTGACCAGGTTGATCGCGCCGCCCAGCGTGTTCGGGCCATAGACCATGGAGCTGAAGCCCTTGGCTACCTCGATGCGCGACAGGTCGAAAGTCGTGAAGCGTGCCAGGTCGACATAACCGTCATACGGTACATAGACCGGGATGCCATCGACAAACAGCGGTACCTGGCGCGAATCGAAGCCGCGGACATAGACGGTCTGCTCGTTGCGCGCCCCGAAGCGGCTGGCATTGACGCCGGGCACCATCTCCAGCGCTGTGCCGACGGTGTTGCGGTTGTTGTCGCGGATATCGTCGAGGTCGAGCGTCGTCGAGCCGAGGTTTTCCTTGCCATCCGGGCTGGCGGAGACCTTGACTTCACCGAGTGCGAAGACGGGTTTTTCGGCAGCCAGAGCGGGCAGAGCCGGCAGGCCGAGCGACAGTGCGGCGAGCGCCACGGCCAGCGGCCGGCGGGCAAAGTTGCTCTGGTGTTCTTGAGTCCTGGTGTGTTTTCGCATGATTTCCCCCTGGTGCTGTTTATTGAATGAAGCGGTAAAGCCTTAGCGCGGCATGGCGCTGCTGAAGGCGTAAAAGCTGCGCGGCTGGCCGCCCTGGTGAGCGCTGTTGCGGCGATAGACCAGCCAGCGCTCGTCGCGCATGCGCCAGGCGGCCATTTCCTCGGCGTAGGCGACGACTTCGTAGAATTCGTCGTCGTCATCGGTGACCAGTTCGGTGAGCAGGAAACGGTGGGTGGCAAAGCACGGACGGTCGTCGGCGTCGTAGCCCACGGCGCGCTCGGCATTGATTTCGTATTCGCTGTATTGCTCGAAATAGAGCGGCACCTCGATGGCCTCCAGCCATTCGTCGGGCAGATGCTCAAGCCAGGCCGGTTCGTTCTCGAAGCGCCCCTTGCGCAGGCCGGGGCGGGCTGGGTGGTGGCTGCTTTTGCTGTGGTTTTCGGTGTGCTTGTTCATGGCAAGATATAGCAATGTATATAGCGATATGCTTGTCTTGGCAAAAGCTGTGCCAGCCGTTAAATGCGGGTTTTGTCGGGTTTTTGCCGGGTTTTGTTGTTCGCTATGTCGTTAACGATACAACGGTGTTGGCAAGCCGACAGGCGCGGCTTGTTGTTTGGTAAGGGGGCGGGCTGGCTGCGGGCCAGCCACCGTCAGACCCGGGGGCGCGGGCCAGGCAGCACCGGCATGAACCGCCGGTGCGCCGGATCAGACCGGGGCGGCGTCGCCCCAGACGCGGTTGATGGCGGTCTTGATTTTGGTTTCGAAGCGGACGATCAGTTGTTTGTTGGCCTCGACCAGCGCCTGCTCGGCTTCAATCTCGGCGACGATGGCGCGTTGGGTGGCGAGGTCGGGGAGGGGCAGCAGGAAATTGACGACATCACTCTTCGTGATGTTTGGGTCTTTCCGAGTGCTATTGGCAACTGACTTCCAGTGCTTCTTTGAAGCGACCAATATGGCATTCAAGTAATAAGAATCAACTTTTGGCGTTGGCAGAAGTGCAGTCATTGCCTGGTTATGTGCGGCTTCAATTTCCAATACGCCAGTTCGGCCAATCTGATTGAAGCCGCCATACATGGCTACCAACACCGTGCCTTTGGGCAATATTTCCAAATGGGTTTCAGAAAGCGCCAAATCGGTGACCCGTTCGTCTGTTACACGAATTGCCCCATCGTTCAAATCGAGAGTCTTGACCCAAGGAATCTGGCCGCCAGAAAAATAGGCAGGATTGTTACGGCGAGGAGTAGTACCAGATTTTGTTTTGAACAACTCGTCAAGGGGGATGCGAGGCCAATCCGGCTGCACGGCAATGCGCGGCTGGTAGTTCTCGACCACCTGTCGGGCGCCGTCGATGATCTTCTGGTAGCTCTCAATCTCCGTCACGATTTCTTGCTGGATGGCGAGGGGCGGAACAGGAATAGTCAAATCGCGAATAACGGCTTGTGAAATATTTGGCTGTGCGCCGCCGCTGCTCAGAGAAACAAGGAAATCTCGTTTTGCTTTGAGTACAAGGTAAAGAAATGCGGGGAGGATCTCTTTGCTCGGAAAAATGCCGCAGACCGCCTGATTGGTAGCGGCTTCAAGCCGGAGGATTCCTACCTGGCCAGCCGTCGCTCCGTACATGGCAACGACGACCGTATCCTTCGGAAAGAGTTTTGCCGACGAGTTTTTTAGCCCAAGCTCGGTGATGAATTGTTCAGCATGAAATATTTCGCCCTGCGCGACTTCTCCGCTCTTGATCCATGGAATTGTGCCTTCCTGGTAATACTCAAGGTGTTTCGTTAAGGGAGTCCCCCCTGACGAAGTGGTAAGAAAGTCGCCAATTTTCCGATACTCGAACGCTGATGCCGCTTCTTCAACGACGCGATACCGTTCCCCGCTCAAGCCCCAATCCCCATTCTCCGCGATCTTCTCCCGCATCACCTTGTGTGCCGTCGGGCCATTCTCAAACGCCGCCGCGTCGGCAAAGAAGGCCTTCAACAGCCTTGCCGCTTCCGGCAAGTCACTGCCGCTGACCGCCCGGCGCTGGGCGCCGAGGCCGTAGCCGTCGTTGTCCACCTTGACGAACAGCACTGAGTCGCTGTTTCTGGCCAGCCGGCGGTCGAGGATCAGGATCGAGGTCTTGACGCCGGAGTAGGGGTTGAAGACGCCGGCTGGCAGCGAGACGACGGCGACCAGCGAAGTCTTGACCAGCAGTTCGCGCAGTTTCTTGTAGGCGGTGCCGCTCTGGAAAATGATGCCTTCCGGTACGACGATGGCGGCGCGGCCTTGCGGGCTCAGGTGTTCGGCCATGTAGTCGACGAACAGCACTTCCGAACGCGTCGCCTGCACCGAAAAGCGCTGGTGCGGCTTGATGCCGCCTTTCGGCGACATGAAGGGCGGGTTGGCGAGGATGATGTCGGCCGTTTCGTGCCACTTCTCGTCGCTGGTCAGGGTGTCGTATTCGACGATGTTGGGGTGGCTGAAGCCGTGCAGGTAGAGGTTCACCAGCGACAGGCGGACCATGTCGGGCGAGATGTCGTAGCCGCGGATGTTGGCAGCCAGGCTGGTGCGCTCGTCGTAGGTAAGCGGATGGTCCGGCGTGTTTTGCTGCTTGAAGATGTGTTTCCAGGCCGAGATCAGGAAACCGGCGGTGCCGCAGGCCGGGTCGAGGATGCTTTCATTCTTCTTCGGGTCGATCACTTCGACCATGAAGTCGATGATGTGGCGCGGCGTGCGGAACTGGCCGGCGTCGCCCTGGCTGCCGAGGACAGAGAGCAGGTATTCGAAGGCGTCGCCGAGGCGTTCGGAATGGTCGTAGGTGAAGGCGTCGATTTCCTTGAGAAAGCTGCGCAGGGTTTCCGGGTCGCGGTAGGGCAGGTAGGCGTTCTTGAAGATGTCGCGGAACAGGCCGGGAATGCCGGGGTTCTCGTTCATCTTGCCGATCGCTTCGGCGTACAGCGCGAGCATTTCGAAACCGCCCTGGTTGGGGGCCATCAGCCGCGCCCAGCCGTATTTGCCGTAGTCGCCGGCGAAGAAACTGCGCTGGCCGCCGAGTTCTTCGGCTTCGGCGTCCATGTCGTCCATGAACTTGTAGATCAGCGCGATGGTGATCTGTTCGACCTGCGATTTGGGGTCGGGCACCTTGCCGACCAGGATGTCACGGCAACTATCGATACGGCGTTTTGTTTCAGCGTCCAGCATGAGGCTTATTGTTCCTTGGCGAGCAGTTCAGGGCGCTGGCTGAGCAGCCAGGCCTGATTGAAGCGACATCTTTGCGAGATCGCTTTCGCTGCCGATGATGAAGAGTTTGGGGTTGGTCAGGATGTTCAGCACGAAACCTTCGCGGGCCTTGAGGCGGCGGGCGAATTCGGCGGCGCTGTAGAGCGCGGGATTGATTTCGCGCTGCAGGATGGCCTGTGCCGGATGCAGTGCGCGCACGGCGTCGGCAAAGCTGCAGTCGGCGATGAGCAGCAGGTCGACATCGCTGCCAGCGCTTTCTTCGCCGCGCGCGATCGAGCCGAAAACCAGCGCCAGTTGCGGGGTTGGCTGCAAACTGCCGAGCGCTTCGGCGAGCACGCCGACCAGCCCGGTGGTTTTGCGGAACAGGCCGGCCAGCTCGGCAAATACCGGGCATTCGCGATTGGCCCGGTAACGCACCTGGTTGCCCTGCTTTTCACGCAGCAAGAGGCCGACTTCGGCCAGCCGGGCGAGTTCCTTGTGCAGCGTGCCGGCCGTGGTGCCGGTCAGGCGGGCCAGTTCACGCACGTGGTAACTGCTGTCGGGATGCAGGAGCAGTTGGGTCAGAGCGCGTTGGCGGTAGGCACCGAAAAGGAGGTCGAGGAGCACCGGTGTGGTTAATGTAGCTTTTGAGGCTTCGATTGTAGCCTGATTTGCTTCGTTTTGCGAAAGGAGGCAACTTTACGCTGCACGAATTTCGTTCAGCAGATCGGGGTGGCGGTCGAGAACCTTGAGCAGTTTGACCAGGGCCAGGGGCGGCCGGGTTTTTCCGGTTTCGTAGCGGGAGAAGGCATTGACGCCGCCGCCGAAGATTTCGCCGGCTTCCCGCTGGTCGAGTGCCAGTTTTTTGCGCACGCTGGCGATGAAGCCCGGGGCGACCAGGGCTGCATTGACCTGCTTGTTGAAGGCGCGCATCGCGTCCATGACGCGCTCGGATTCGCTCGCCTCAAGGATGGATTCGGCGCAGGCCGGGCAGAAGTCACCGCTCACCGCGGTAATCGTCGTCGTTTCGCCCCGGTAGGTATAGGGGATGTCACGGGTGTCGTGAATCAGTTCGGCAGCGCCGCAAACAGGACATTTCATGTTCATAGCTCCTTGAACGAGACGATCAGCACATCGTCGATGACCGTGAGTTTCAGATAAATATCGCCCACTGCCGTGCTCGGCCGATAGACGTCTTGCCATATCCGGTGGTCGGCCTGGGTCGTCATCGACTTGTAGAAGTCAGCAGGCTGCAACGCGCCGATGATGGCGAGCATGCCGGCAAAATCCAGATCAAGTGCCGCCGCCCCGGCTCGGGCCGTCTGTGTGGTGCGAACCTTGCCGGCTTCGATCAAACTTTTGACGACGCTGAGCTTGCAGTGCGGCGTGCGCTTTTCCATGGATCTATATTAACCTATTAGGTTAATTTTTCAAGTTTCCCGAAGCCTACATGAACTGGTTCAGCGACACGTAATCCTTGACGTATTCCGGGATGCGTTCGCGCCATTCCTTGGGAACGGCCTTGAAATCGGCCATGCTGAAGGCGGCGTTGACGTTGAGCTGGGTCAGTTGCTTCTTTTCGATGATCTCGCGCAGGTGGCCGTCGGTGGCGTAGGCCTTGAAGAAGTATTTGAGGGCGACGATGGCGTCGGCATGGGCGGCCAGGCTTTCCGGCGGCTGGTCGAGCAGGCATTTCTGGAACTCGTCTTCGAGCAGTTCGTCCTTGCTCTTGAAACCGGGAATCAGGCCAAAAATCTTTTCGAGGATTTCGCGCAGGCCCAGCCGGCGGTCGACGCCAGCGGCCCGGCGCAGCTTTTCCAGCGTGTAGAACTCGGCCGGTTTGTCGAGCAATTGCGTGCTGACGTAGTCGATGGCCTGGTCCCACTGGGCGTTGTCGACCTTTTGCTGCAGGAAGGCGTCGGCCTTGACGGTGTTTTCGAATTTCTCGAAGAACATGCGGTCGATCTTCATGCCTTGCGGGCCGATGGCCTGCTCGGCGAGGAGCTTGATGGCGTCCTCGCCCCTGTGTTCGTATTGCCCGAGCGGCGGCGGTTCCGGGTTGTCCGGACCGGCCTCGCCGGTGCCCGGGCGGGGCAGGCGCAGGACCTGATCGTAGTCGAACTTTTCTTCGAAATATTCGCAATTGGCGAAGAAGTCGAAGAGCTTGTACTGGGTCTTCTGCTGCGGCCCGATCTGGGCCTGCAGCGCCGGGTCGCGGAGTTCTTCGAGAAAACTGTGTTTGCGTGTGCCGCGGCCCTTGATCTGGACAAAATCGGAGGGCGAGAAGATCGGCCGCATCAGCCCGAGGTTGAGCAGGTCCGGGCAGTCGTAGCCGGTGGTCATCATGCCGACGGTGACGCAGACGCGGGCCTTGCTGGTCTGGTAGCTGGCGAGGAAATTGGCCGAGCCGAGCAGCTTGTTGTTGGTGAAATTGATCGTGAATTGCTGTGCGTCGCTGACCTGCGAGGTGACCTGGACGGCGAAATCGGATTGGTATTTGCCGGGCCACAGGGCATCGGCCATGCCGTTGAGGATTTGCGTCAGCTTGGCCGCGTGGTGCTGGCTGACGGCGAAGACGATGGCCTTGCCGAATTCGTGGCTGATCGGGTCGCGCAGGCCGTGTTGCAGGAAGGTGCGGCAGAACAGCTCGTTGGTCGCCTTGGAAAAGAACTTCTTTTCGAAATCGCGCTGGAAGAAAGTTTCCTCGCCAGCCTCGCCATTGTCGGTGCTGGCCACGACGGCGAGGCCTTCATCGGAGAGCAACTGGGTGGTGACGTCGGTGCGCGCATCGACCACCACCGGGTTGATCAGGTAGCCGTCGCGCACGCCGTCGAGCAGCGAATAGCGGAAAGTCGGCTGGCCCGATGCACAACCGAAGGTGCGGTAGGTGTCGAGCAGCAGCCGGCGTTCGGCTTCGCGCGGATCGCGGCTGGTTGGGCGGGTAGCGTCGAATTTTTTCAGGAAATCGCGTGGCGTCGCGGTCAGGCCGAGCTTGTAGCCGACGAAATATTCGAATACGGCGCGGGCGTTGCCGCCGATCGAGCGGTGGGCTTCGTCGGAGATGACCAGATCGAAATCGGTGGGCGAGAAGAGGCGCCGGTATTTGTCGTTGAAGAGCAGCGATTGCACGGTGGTGACGACGATATCGGCGTTGCGCCAGTCGTCGCGGCGTTCCTTGTAGATGGCTGTGCTGTAGTCGTTCTTGAGCTGGGCGACGAAAGACTTTTTGGCCTGTTCTTCGAGTTCGAGCCGGTCAACCAGAAACAGCACGCGCTGGGCGTTGCCGGTGCGCAGGAAAAGCTTGATCACGGCCGCCGCGGTCAGCGTCTTGCCGGTGCCGGTGGCCATCTCGAAGAGGAAGCGGCTATGGCCTTCGGCGACGGCATCCTGAATCGCCTGTACGGCGCGCTTCTGGTAATCGCGCAGGAAGCGCAGCTTGTTCTTGTCGATGAAGGCGTCGCGTTCGGCCGGGTTGCTCCAGCCGGCTACGGCAGCGTAGTTGGGCATTTGTGTCAGCGCGATGTAGTCGCGGCTGACCGGTTCGCTGATCAGGCGCTGCGGATTGGGCTGAAAGCGGTGATAGCTCTTGATCGACTCAAGCGCGGGAAAGCGCGTGATGATGTGCGGGTTGCCCTGTTCCAGATCCCAGAAATAATGCAGGTTGCCGTTGGAAAGAATGACGAAGCGGCAATTTTGCGCCTTGGCGTATTTGCGCGCCTGTTCCTTGCCGACCAGCGGGTTCTTGTCTTCCGACTTGGCTTCGAGCACGAGTAGCGGGAAGCCGGCCTCGTCGAGCAGCAGGAAGTCGATGAAGCCGTTGCTGCTGGTTTCGAAATTGTCGCCGAGCGCGTCGATGGCGGCCCGGGTCAGCCTGACCTTGGGTTCGAGAACGATGTTGGCTTTGCCGCCGGCAGCATCGAAAAATCGCCAGCCCGACTCTTCGAGCAGTTTGTTGATCTTGATCCGGGCTTGTGCTTCCTTGGCGGCCATGTTTTTCGTGCTCGTGCGCGGGAGACGAGCATTCTGAAAGCATTTTGCGCAGCGGTAAAGAAAATCCGGACGAAACCCGCTCCCTGCCAGGCCTACGGGCCAGCCAGCTTGGCGTCGCGCCCATGCTGTGTCAGGTCGGCGTAGCCCGGCCGAGCAGGTGGGCGCGCAAACGGGCAACAATCTTGCCATGCAGCTGGCAAACCCGCGACTCGGTGATGCCCATCACTTCGCCGGTCTGGCGCAGGTTCAGATCCTGCTCGTAATGCAGGGTCATCAGGAGTTTGTCCCGTTCGGGCAGGGCGGCGATGCCTGCGGCCAGCGCTTGCTGGAGCGCCCGTTCTTCGAGAATGACCGATGGCTCGTTGTGTTCATCGACGATGTGACGATCAAGAAAACCTTCGCCATCTTCGCCGGCCATGTCCTCGATATACAGCAATGCGTGGCCGCAGGCGGCGAAGCGCATCTTCTGGTAGTCGGCCAGCGTTTTGCCGAGGGCGTCAGCCAGCTCGACGGCTTTCGGCGCCCGGCCATGGCGCTGTTCAAATTGGGAAATGCTCAGCTCGATCTGCCGGAAATCGTGCCGGCGCCGGGGCGGTAACCAGTCGTTGTGGCGCAGGCCGTCCAGCATGGCGCCCCGGACGCGTTGCGCGGCATAGGTTTCGAAGCGGGCACCAAGATCGGCCTGAAAGCGGCTCAGGGCATCGAGCAGGCCGAGCATGCCGTTCTGTTCGAGATCATCGGCCTGAACGCTGGCTGGCAGGCGGGCCAGCAAACGTCTGCCGATGCTCCTGACGAGCGGCCGAAAGAACTCGATCTGATGCCGTTGGTCAGGCCCGATAGCGCTACTGCTCACGGGATGTCCGCTGTCTCGGGGGTTCTTGAGTTAGCGGGCGCGGTAAAGCAGCGTCGGCTGCACTTCCTGCAAGATCTTTTGCATGCCCTGGCGAGTCCGCGTGTTGAGAATGAGCGGCGAGCGGGTGTTTGCGGTGAAGGCGCCATTTGCGCTGTCATCGCGGTAAACGATGATGACGACGCCGGCGTCCTCGCCGTTTTTCAGGCCGAGCAGGGCGACATCGGCATCCGAAAGTTCGATCTGATACTCAAGATCAAGCAATTCCGGAGCGACGATCGGGAACATCACCGCTGCATCGTCGAGAGATTGCAGCCAGAAAACGGTTGGCTTGCCTTCTTCGTGGAAGATCTTGAAGCGCTTGCAAGCCTCGAATCCGGCCAGGCCTTCGGCAAAGGTAAAAACGGTTGCCGGGTCAATCTGAATCCCGGTCAAGCCAAAACGTTCGATATCGATTTTCATGCATCCTCCTGAAGAGATCATCGGATGACTGTCGATTCGCCCGCTTCCGGAAAACCGGTGTCAGGCGTCGGCAGATGCTGTCCGCAGGGAATGGCTGACGCGCATGGCTGGATTGTTGCCGGCTGCTTGCCAGGCTTCCGTGTGCTATCGAACATTGGCCGATTTGCCGGGATCGGCAGATCGTGGATGCCGCCTTGATCAGGCGTCGAAATGTATGCTCAGGCTTTCGAGCAGTCTGGAGAGTGGCAGGTTCTCTTCGCTTTCCAGGATGCCCGGCACGGGGTGCGGGTATTCGAGGAAGATGCCGTAGGTGCCGGCCTTCTGGCCGTGCAGGTAGATGTGGGCGCGCAACTTGTCGAGTTCGGTGTGGCGCAGGGTGACGATATGCGGGTCGTGGCCGTCGTCGGGCACGATGTCGCAGGCGCTGGCGAGCTGCGGGGCCAGTGCCACGAGGAACTTGCGGATTTCCCGCGATTTGGGGGCAACCCAGGGATTGACGTTCATCGCAGCAACTCCGGGGTGATTTGCGCCAGCCAGGTGTTGACGCGTTCTTCAGTGAGTAGCGGCTGGTTGATCTGGTCAATGGCCAGGCCGAGAAAGTCGTCCCCGTCCTGCGCCTGCGAAATATTGAATTCGTAGCCGGTGACCGGCCAGCGGCCAACGACCGTGGCGCCCGCCGCGACGACGACATCGTGAATGAGGCCGATGGCGTCGACGAATTCGTCCGGGTACTTTTTCTGGTCGCCTAGGCCGAAGATGGCAATGACTTTGCCGGAAAGGTCGGCGCCGGCCAGTTGCGGCAGGAATTCTTCCCAGCTTGGCTGATTCAGCCCGGTCGACAGGCCGGGCAGTTCGCCGGCGCCCAGCGTCGGGCTGCCGAGGATCAGCCGGTCATGGGCGAGAAAATCGGCCAGCGTCGTGCGTCCAATATTGACCGGCGCAGCGGCTGCATCGCCGAGCTTCTTGGCGATCTGCTTGGCGAGCAGCCGGGTGCGGCCGGTGTCGGTGCCGAAAAAGATGCCGATGCTGGGCATGGCGGGTCAGGCCGCGACCAGTTGTTCCTGGGTCAGCTCTTCCGGCAGGCAGCCGACCGGGGCGCCGAGCACGCCTTCCGGGCCGTTTTCGAACTGGACCAGGTAGACGTGCTGGGTTTCGTCGGCTTCGGCGCGGCCGAACTGGATGATCATGCCGCGCATGCCGGCCGGGGCGATCAGGCCTTCTTCCTCGTCGATGCCGGGCATGCCGCCGTCGTTGAGGATATCCACGGCGGCGTAGACCAGTTCGCCGATGTCGTATTTGTAGTCTTCCATGATCTCAGCTCCAGACGTCAGGGGTGGCCAGCAGGCGCTGCACCGGCTGGTCGAACATCAGGTGTTCGTCGATGATGGTGGCGACGTCTTCCGGCTTGACGCCGGTGTACATGATGCCGTCCGGGTACACCAGCACGCTCGGGCCGACATGGCAGGGGCCGAGGCAGCCGCTGTTGGTCAGCGCGAAACCCGATGCCCACAGGTTGCGGGCCGCGAATTCATCGGAAAAGGCTTGCCAGGTCTGGCCGCAGCCCTTTTCCTGGCAGGAGCCGCGCGGGTGACCGGCCGGGCGGCCCTGGACGCAGACGAAGACGTGTTTCTTGGGTTTTCCTGACATGGTGATCTCCTTGTTGATGCGTAAAGCAATGCAAGGGGAGTGCCAGGAGAAAAATCTAATTAATTCAGTTGCTTGTGCTGCCTGTCGGCTGTCGGGTTTGCGACAATGACGGTTTAGCGTTGCAGGCAGGCTTCAAAGGCGGCTTCGGCGTTGCCCGAGAAATGGTATTTGGCGAACAGGCGTTTCAGTTGAGCCGAACGGGTCCTGGCGGTGGCGGCAAACCAGATGCCGATGCGTTGGCCCTGGCCGACCAGGGTCGAGAAGGCGTAGTGCCATTCGCGGGCTTCGGCGAGGCGTTCAATCACTTCACGTTCGTTGTTGATGGCGATGCCGGCTTCTTTCAGCGAGTGAATGAAGGAGGTCGATTCGGTTTGATTCACAAACATTTTAGGCTCCGGTAAAAGTGCGTCTATGCCCAATTAACGGGAGTCGGGATGTTTGGTTGGCCTGCGCCGTGTAGCGATTTTGTAACGGCTAATACGCGGTCCTATCAAGCTTCCGGCGTGAAGCGGGTATGCAGCCATTGGCCGATATCGGCGATTTCCTCGGCACATACCGCGTGTTCCATCGCATAGTCATGCCAGACAATGGTGTAGCCCTGGTCGTGCAGCAGGTCATGCGCCTGGCGTCCGAGTTCCCGTGGCACGACATCGTCCTCCCGGCCGTGGCCGACGAAGATCGGTGTCAGACGATTGGCCATCAAGGCATCCCCGGCCAGCAACCCGGGGGCGGGGATGTAGGCGGAGAGGGCGATGATGCCGGCCAGTCTTTCCGGATGTGTCAGGCCGGCGCTGTAGGCCATGGCGCCACCCTGCGAAAAGCCGGCCAGCACGATGTTGCGACAGGGGATGCCGCGTTCGTTCTCCCGTGTGATCAGGGCGCGGATCGCGTCGCGGCTGATCAGGATGCCGGCTTCATCAACACCGCGTTTGCTGCCGTCGATGT
>WSSedL1CaDRAFT_10001493_pt1 | contig 13530 bp, 10 predicted proteins | sample WetSurSL1Cattail_FD_9464 | JGI IMG/M metagenome (IMG submission 9464)
CTATGACCATTCCTTTCGCTACGCTCAAGGCACAAAACGGCATGAAACCATCTCGGCTTGGCGCAAATCGTAAATTTCTGTTACACTGTACTTGAGGAAGCAGACACACTACAGAGCACGTGGAGGTGAGTGGGCACAGCTTGTTTGCTGACCGCATTTCTATGTGTGCCGACCGCTCTTTCAAGCACAAATAAGTGGGACTTGAATCCCGTAAACTTATCTTTGGAGAGACAAACTACTCGTTTTTCAGTGAGCAGTCAGTCACTGTCCGTTTCCTCAAAATTTGATTTGAGGGGATGTGTCATGCTAAAAATTGTTTACCCCATCTGCTGTGGGATGGATGTTCACAAATCTTTCGTTGTTGCCTGTATTGCAAGTACCGACGGTAAAGGTGTTACCACCTACAAAAGCCATCGCTTTTCGACCTTCACCAAGGGATTACGGGAGCTGTCACATTGGCTTTTGCAGAATGACTGTCGGGATGTTTGTATGGAGTCAACAGGTAAGTACTGGATACCTATTTACAACATCCTTGAACCTACCTGCAAAATCGTCCTTGCTCATCCAAAGTACGTCAAATCGATCCGTGGTAAGAAAACCGACAAAAAGGATGCCAAGTGGATTGCGGACATCTTTAAACATGACTTAGTTTCAGGAAGTTTTATTCCTCCGGCAGACATTCGCCAACTTCGGGACTTGGTGCGCTATCGTTTTAAACTGACCAACTACACCACCGGAGAGAAGAACCGTGCACAGAACTGCTTGACTGTTTCCAACCTCAAGCTGGACGATGTGTTTTCGGATGTTTTCGGAAAAGCCGCTTCCGCTATTACTGAACGCTTGCTTTTGAACAGTGAGCCTTTTGATGTTGCACCATTTCTCACCAAAAACATGAAGTCCTCAGTTGAAGACATTCAGCTGGCAATGGACGGCGTGATGTGTCCTGAACAGGCCGAAAAACTCCGTATAATCCGTTCTCACATGGATCACCTTTCGTTTTGCAAACTCAATCTGGAATCTCTTATTCTGTCCGTTGCCGAAAAGTATCTGCCTCAACTTAATCTTGTTTTGACTGTTCCGGGTATCCAGTCCTTTTCCGCCATTGCTATCATCGGCGAAATAGGCGTAGATATGTCCGTGTTTCCAACATCAAAGCAGCTTTGCTCTTGGGCTGGTCTTACTCCACAGAATAACGAGAGTGCTGGAAAAAAGAAAACCACTCGTATTACTCGTGCTGGAGCATACATTAAACCTCTGTTGGTACAATGCGCCAATGCTGCGATTGCAAGTAAAAGGCATCCGGAAGTGCGGAATCGTTACCTTGCACTCAAAAAACGCAGAGGACACAAAAAGGCCATCATTGCTATCTCCAGAATGCTGCTAACTGTCATCTACAATATCCTGAAGAAAAGCGAGCCGTACAATCCAGAACTCTACCACCAGTCCGACAGACCACCTGTACATCGTGAAGTCTCAGTGGATGAAGCCGTTTATATCTTGCAACGTCAGGGATACCTTGTCTCTGCTCCACAGTCTGCGGCTACTTAGTCAATCCTTCTAACTTTGGCCGCCATCGTGTGGTCTGCTTTGCTGTGTCCGTTTTGACTGCGCGTTATTCTTAACATGTTTCAAACTTATCACCTGTATTTTCTTCTTGCTTTCAATCAGCTATTAGACGGTATTCAATGCAGTTAAAAAATTTAGTCTGCCCTCTGCCGGAATAGCGAATTATATGGCTGCACTACGCACATGGCCGAAAATAGCTACATTAATGTACCGGAACAATATTTCTCTGTTTCTTTATTTTATCATCTTTTTGAGAATTTGTATTCAAGAATAGGTAAAAAATATTTTTAGTTAGTATAAAATATTTTATCTATTGCAAATTATCAAATTATGGTGTAAAATGTCCTTAATTTAGAAACCGGTTTAGTTTACCGGTAAATTAGATGGTGATGGTGTGCTTATGGATAGATTGGTAATTAATGATATTGCTCAGGCTGCTCATGTTTCAAAGACTACAATTTCACGTTATTTGAACGGAAAATATGAATATATGTCACAGGAGACCAGGGATCGCATCAAACAGATCATTGAATCAACTCATTACCGGCCAAACAAGCTGGCCAGCAGCTTAAAGTCCAATCGGTCGAGGCAAATAGGATTACTGATTGCAGATATCAGCAGACCTGTATCTGCAATCTTAGTAAGAGGAATTAGCGATATATGCTCAGAGAGCGAATTTACCCCGCTCATATACAGCACCGACGGCGATCTTGAAAAAGAACGGAATCGTGTTGAAAACCTGCTTGATCAACAGGTCGAAGGGATTCTTGTTAACCCTGCTGATTATATAAAATCAATTGAAGCTTTCGAGAACAGAAATATTCCATTTGTAATGATAGACCGTAAAGTAAATTCCGACCATTTTGATTCAGTTGTGACGGATAGCAAGAAAGCCACGTTAAAGGCTGTTCAACATTTATATGGTCAGGGGTTTAGAAATTTAGCGCTTTTTTCTGAGAATCCGGTCAATGTCAGCACAAGGTTTGAAAGAATCGAAGCATTTTCCGATTTTTATAAAGCAAAGATCAATAATAATGTAGAAAAAGCAATTTTTATTATTGATCCTAAAAATCAGGAGCAGGTAGAGAGATATATAACTGGGCTTGTAGCTGAAAGTAAGGGTTCAATCCCTGCTATATTTACCGTTAACGAATTATGTATGCTTTCTGTTTTAGCCGCAGTGCAGAAGCTTGGGTTGCAAATTCCCGATGATATATCAGTCTGCGGCTATGATGAGTGGCCTTGCGCTCCATTAATTACGCCGGGCATTACAACAATTGCGCAGCAAAGCTATGAAGTAGGTGCCCAAGCGGCAAAATTACTGATTTCGAAGATTGACAAAATGGAAGGACAGGATGAGTCCGCTCCCGTTTGCCACGTATTGAAGTCCAGTTTAATCGTTCGCGGTTCTACAATATTCAATGGTTAAATACAGTACCGGATACAGGTGAATTTATTTACTCTTTTTGTTTACCGGTTTAGTTAACCGATTTATAAGCGCCTCGGCTCCTCAAAAAGCACTTGAAGGAGCAACAGGCTTATATATTGTGTCGATTCTCTTTATGTAAAAAATACGCATGCGTATTTTTATAATTAAAACAATTTAAAGGAGGTTCATCCCATGACAGAAAAGCAAACGCTTGGCAAGTTAATCAGCACTGCCAAGCAGGTAAGACGAAATATCGTAGAACTAGTCGGTGTAGGAAGAGCCGGACATGTCGGAGGTTCTTGCTCGGCTGCTGATGTGATTACGGCACTTTATTTTAGCAAAGCAAAATTCGATCCCAAAAATCCAAAAATGGCAGACAGAGACCGAATACTTCTAAGCAAAGGGCATGCGGCCCTGTGCCAATATGCGGCACTGGGGGAACTTGGCATCATCGATAAATCCGAATTTGCAAAGGTCAAATCGCTTGGTGCTATGCTCCAGGGGCACCCTGATATGACGAAATGCCCCGGCATTGAAGCGAATACAGGTTCTCTGGGACAAGGGCTTTCCATTGCGCTGGGTATGGCTCTTGGTCTGCGTTTAGACGGTTTATCCTCCAAGGTATACTGCATTACCGGTGACGGAGAACTCGCAGAAGGCCAGATTTGGGAAGCCGCAATGGCCGCTGCTTCTTATAAGGCCGACAATCTGGTTGCCATTGTAGACAGAAACCGCGTGCAGGCCACGTCCACTGTTAAGGATGTATTGGATTCCGGCGATATCGCGGATAAATTCAAGGCGTTCGGCTGGGAAACCGTAGAAATAGACGGGCATGACATGGCTGCCATTCTTGAAGCATTCAATCAGGCTGATACGATTAAGGGCAAACCTTTCGCAATTATAGCGGATACCGTTAAAGGCAAAGGTATTTCCTTCGCTGAGGGCAAGGCCGCATATCACAACGGTACCCTGACCCAGGAGCTTTACGACCAGGCATTAGCCGAATTACAGTAAGGAGGAGAAATCGTGGATAATACAACACAAAGACAGGTTTACGGCGAAATGCTCGTAGAACTTGGAAAAGAAAACAAGAATATCGTAGCACTCGAGGCCGATCTGGGTAAATCTACCATGAGCTGCCTTTTTGGAGACGCTTATCCTGAAAGATATTTCCAGATGGGTATTGCCGAGCAAAATATGATGTCCACAGCGGCCGGACTTTCCCTTACCGGTAAAATCCCTTTCGTAAACTCATTCGCCGTTTTCGTTTCCGGCAGAGCTTACGACCAGTTCAGGCAGACGATATCGATTGCGAAACTGAATGTTAAGGTTTGCGGCTCTTCTTCAGGCCTTTCTGATTTTGGGGACGGTTCCACTCATCAATCTATCGAAGATATCGCCATCATGCGCGCAATCCCCAATGTAACCGTTCTCGCTCCTGTTGACGCAGTTGAAACCGCGAAAATGGTAAAGGCAATGGTGGAGACATCCGGGCCAATGTACCTGCGCTTGAACAGAAACGTGCTACCGGTGCTTACTGACCCCGTCACGCCGTATCAAATCGGAAAAATGTACACGATTCGCGAGGGCGGTGACGTTGTCGTCTTCTCCCACGGTGTAATGGTTTCCCGTTCTCTTGACGCCGCCAAAGCATTAGAGGAGAAAGGCATCAGCGTTAAGGTCGTTAACGTAAGTACCTTGAAACCACTCGACAGAGAGGCCATTATTGCACATACAAAAGGGATGAAGGCCGTTGTTGTTGCCGAGGAGCACTCCGTCATCGGCGGTCTGTGCAGCGCGGTGGCAGAGGCCCTGCGCTCCGAGCTTGTTCCCATCGAATTTGTCGGGATTCAGGATACATTCGGCACAAGTGCGCACAGTTACGAAGAACTTCTTGAAAAATATAATTTGACTGCCCTGAATGTTCAGGCTGCAATCGAGAAATTGGTTGCAGGCAAATAATCTATGATTATGGACGAGATATAAAACTTACATTCTATTACCCGAATTGAAAAGTCAAATAATAAACACAGGAGGAATATGAAATGTCAGTCGAAAATAATCTTAAAAATCTGTTTTCGCTGGAAGGTAAAGTTGTTCTGTTAACAGGCGCCGCCGGTGGAATCGGAGAAGCTCTGGCTAAGGGAATGGCAGGTGTCGGCGCGACAATGTGCAATTGTGATATCAATAAAGAGCGCCTCGAAAAACTGGATGAAGAAATTATTCAGGGAGGGGGAAAGTCTTCTTCCTATGACCTTAATGTCACCGACAAGGCATCCATCAATTCATGTGTCGAGACCATCATCAAGGACTATGGAAAAATTGATGTTCTGATTAACTGCGCGGGAATCAACAAGCGTGAAGGTTTTCTCGATGTTGAAGAAGAAACATTTGACAGAATCATGAATATTAATCTGAAAGGTGTGTTCCTTCTCACTCAGGCTGTTGTTCCTCACATGATCGAGAAAAAATACGGCAGTATCATTAACATGGGCTCGCACAATGTCGTTGGTATGCTCGGCGGCGTAAGTATTTACGGCGCTTCCAAGAGCGGTATTGCCGCATTCACGAGGGCAATGGCGATTGAATGGGCAAAATACAACATTCGCGCCAACTGCATCTGCCCCGGCCATATTCTCACACCGCTTACCACTGTTACATGGGAGCATCCGACGCGGGGCGACTATCTTCGTGACCGTATCGCAATGAGACGGCCGGGCAATCCTGAAGAGCTGGTAGGCCTCACAATCCTGTTGGCATCCGATGCTTCCAGTTATATTACCGGCGTAAACCATCATGTGGACGGCGGATGCCTTGCCGGCGGTACCCCATGGGATTATGACACGAAGTGGTAAGATGATCTGGAATATCTGTATCATTCATTTTGCAATTCAATTATAATTTAAATATTAGGAGGACTGAATTATGAAGAAGATTGGTTTTATCGGATTGGGAATCATGGGCAAACCCATGGCAAAGAATCTCGTGAAAGCAGGCTACCCGACAAAGGTATTTGACATTGTTTCCGCCAATGTAGAAGAAGTTGCTTCTTGCGGAGCGATCGCTTGCAGCTCCATTAAAGAGGCTGTTGAAGGCAGCGAAATCATTATCACAATGCTCCCGAACTCCCCTCATGTTATTTCCGTTGTACTGGGCGATGGCGGCGTGATTGAATACGCGGCAAAAGGAACTCTTGTTGTGGATATGAGCTCCATTGCTCCCGCTGCTTCGCAGAAAGTGGAAGCTGCTCTCAACGAAAAAGGAATTCGTATGATTGACGCGCCTGTAAGCGGTGGGGAGCCGAAGGCGGTTGACGGTACACTTGCCATCATGGTCGGCGGCGATCAAAAGGATTTTGAGGAGGCGATGCCTTTGTTCGACCTTATGGGAGCATCAGCGGTTCTTGTCGGGCCGATTGGCAGCGGCAACACCTGCAAGCTCACCAATCAGGTGATCGTTGCTCTAAACATTGCGGCTCTGAGCGAAGGTCTTTTGCTCTCAAAGCGCGCGGGAGCTGACCCGGAAAAGGTTTTCAATGCGATTAAAGGCGGACTTGCCGGTTCCACTGTTATGAACGCAAAAGCCCCTATGATTCTGGACGGCAACTTCAAACCCGGCTTCAAAATTGATCTGCATATTAAAGATCTTGGCAACGCGCTTGATACCGGTTATGCTACAGGCACGCCGCTTCCGCTCACATCCAGCGTTATGCAGATGCTGCAGACACTTCACGCTGATGGGGAAGGGCAGAGCGACCACAGCGCAATCATGAAATGGTACGAGAAGGTTTCCGGATCGGAAGTCCGCCGCTAATATCGGTTTTCCAGAAGAGTCAAACTAGTCACTGAATTGAGCGATACAGAGGTTTGCAGTATGAAGAAATGCATTGTAATACCAGATTCTTTTAAAGGCTCCCTTAGTTCAATAGAAATATGTAGTTTAAGCAAAAACAGTATCTCAAAATATTATCCCGACTGTGAGATAATATTGCTTCCCGTTGCAGACGGAGGCGAAGGAACTGTAGACTGCTTTTTAACCGCCATGCAGGGAGAAAAAATTATTACAAAGGTTCACGGGCCGTATATGGAAGAGATAGCCGCCTGTTACGGGAAATTTGGAAAGATGGCAGTGATCGAAATGGCACAGGCAGCCGGTCTGCCTATGGTATGTGGCCATCCCAACCCTGCGCTTACAACCACCTACGGAGTCGGAGAACTAATAGCCCATGCGGTGAATAACGGCGCGAATGAAATTATTTTAGGGCTGGGCGGAAGTGCGACAAATGACGCAGGCTGCGGCTGCGCGGCGGCGATGGGTGTTCGCTTCCTTGACACGGACGGCAATGAATTTGTCCCGGTCGGCGCCACGCTGGAAAAAATAGTTTCCGTTGAGACCACAAAGGCAAAGAAGTTTTTGAAAGAATGTAAAATCACAGTAATGTGCGACATAGACAACCCCATGCACGGAGAAAACGGGGCCGCTTTCATTTTCGGCCCGCAAAAGGGTGCGGACGGAGCAATGGTTAGGGAACTTGACCGGCAGCTCGTGTGTTTGGACCATACTATTCAAAGAACGCTACATATCAAAGTCTCGGAAATACCCGGTTCGGGGGCGGCCGGAGCGATGGGTGCGGGAATGGTTGCTTTCTTCGGCGCGGAACTAAAGTCCGGAATTGAAACAGTACTGGATGCCGTCGGATTCGATGAAAAAGTGAATGGTGCCGACGCAGTATTTACCGGAGAAGGCAAGATAGACAGCCAGAGTCTTCGCGGAAAGGTTGTTATCGGTGTGGCGCGCAGGGCAAAACGGCGGAATGTACCTGTATATGCCGTTGTGGGGGATGTAGCGGACGACGCTTATCTTGCTTATGACATGGGTGTAACAGCGATATTCAGCATTAACCGCCTTGCCATTTCTTTTTCTGAAGCAAAAGCGCGGAGCGCAAAAGACTACGTACATACTTTCGAAGATATTTTGAGGTTAATGAAAAGTCTTTAGCCAAATGATTCTTAAGGCAAGAGCTGGGGCAGCCAACACGTTATCGTGTGGCCGCCCCGGCTTTTTTCGGTTTTTTTGATTGCTGCATTCCGGTATTCGCATGGTATACGGTGAAAGCCCCCCGTGCCGAACAGCGGAAACGGGTAAATAAAACAGTTAATGTATTGATTTTGGACAAATAAATGATTTCCAAAAGATCACCAATGAACAATAACACCAGTATAATAATAAATGGAAAATTCATTGGAAACCGAGGCAATAAACGGCCAAATATGAACAATTTATTATGCCGTCCAGTTAAATCTGGAAACATATGACAGTTATGCGAACAAAGTCGAATTATGTTAAAATATATACTATAATATGGTAATTATAAATAGAATTTTATGGTAATTATCGGTATATTATTGACAATACACACAAATATTAAGTATACTGTACACAGCACAATGTGGAATAATTTGAGAAGATTTTTTTATTAATATTTGAAGTACTGGAAATGATGAGATTGACACTGTCTACGACATTTTGTCAAGATAGGATTAATTTGGTAAACAGGATTTAATTCTGATTACCAAGAAATGTTGATGACACAGCTGAATTTTGGTGTAGATTTTCATAACATGTACTACTTCGGATTTATGTAAAAAATCTGATCACAGCCAAGGTGATGGTGTATGTTAATTTCTCATAGCACATGCCAATACATACAAAATCACATAAAGGCAAAAGAATGATAAAATGACAGGAAAAGTTGCTTCACTTGTGCTCACTTTAATAAGGAGGACAAACAGGATGAAAAAAATGACAGGAAAAGTTGTTTCACTGGTGCTTGCGTTAGCACTTGTCGTAACAAGCTTTTCAGCAAACTTCGCTCTGGCGTCTACTAAGACAATGACGGGAGCAATTAACGGTACCAACGAAGACTCGATTTATCTTGTAAATGGTGGTACAGTAACATCGGCAAACCTCACGGACTTTCTGCTTAACAAAGGCAGCGATTTTAAATTTGAGACACCGGATCATAGTGCTGTTACTGACGAAAAAATCGACGCAATCTCTCACATTTCGGGTGACAAGCTTGTTTCGTTAAGTGTGGACAGCGCAACTGATGTAGCAACGCTCAAATTGAAGAGCAGCACCGCTTCCGGAACAGAAGTTGTTTCTGTTCTGTATGAAGGCAGCTACACAGATGCTGACGGCAATGACTACACAATGAAAGCAAAGCATGACTTAACCGTATATGTCTATGACAAAGATCAAATCGTATTCGGCAAGTACACTTCAAGTTATGCAACTAAAGATTCCGGCACAGGTCTGGATGATGTGCCAACATTTGCACAGTCATATGGCTATCATGGTACTCTCGGAATTTACAAAGCGGTACCTGATGCGAACTCAGCATTAGCAACATATGCTCCTGCAAACCTGACTACGGCAACGACCGGTATCACAGATGCGACTGCTTACAGCTACAGCATCACCGGTACTGATGTCGCTACAACTGTGGTTGATACTACTTCCGCGTTTACACAGTTCCCTGCATTCTCTATCGGCAAGACAGCTACTCTGAAGGACGCCAGCATAGGAAATGTAACCATTACAGTCAAGAAATTGGTTGCAAGTGGTACAACCTACAAGGCATCCACCGATACGGATGACAAGTACACCCTCAAAACGAAAGTTGAGAAAAAAGTTGACGCCGCAACAGTTTTGCCGGGCAGCACAACTTTTTCCATTGCAAAATCAGACGGTAAGAGTGTCTTGACTGGCAACGTAGGCAGCGGTTCCGCTACTGTTACGGATTGCGAAGTCGTATTCCCAACCGGCACTACGAGCGTTAACGTTGATGAAGACACCAGTGTAAGAAAGATTTCCGGTACTGTCGGAACGCTTACCATCGGTGATGCAAGTGTTAGCTCCATTGATGTTGACAGCGGTTATATTAATGTTACAGACGGTAAAGTCGGCGATATTACAACAGACGGCGCACCTGTTACTGCAGGCGGAGATGCTGTTCTTGTAAGCGGCGGCAAAGTTGGCAACATTGATGTTACATCTGAAGATCTTGACTCAGACGGCAACGTAACCGTCAATGCCGGTACAACCGGAACAATTGATGCCAATGGTACGGTTACGATTGACACCAATGATGAGGAAACCGTAGTTGTTACAGGAAAGATCACTGCCCCAACTGTATCCGTGTTTGCTGATCAATCTCAAGTTACAACTGCCGGCATTAAAGCAAGCGCAGATGGAACGATTACATTATTAGGTGATGATACAACTGTTGGTGCAATTGATTTTGATTACCGAGATACAACATTGAATCTTGGCAATGAAGACGATGCATTTACAGGTAAAGTACCTGCACCGACCAGTGCAATAAACGGTAAGATATATACCGTTAACGAAGATACCGATGCAACAGTCAACGGCACCGTTGATGTTGATACGATTTCTTTGGATTCTGATACCAACGCAGCTTTTGATAGCGCTGTAACAGTGGCTACAATTGACGGCGACGGCTCAATGAAGGTTGCTGCAGGCAAACTTTATGTTTCCAGCAGTGCTTCCGGTGTTACTCTGAAACTTTCCGATACAACACTTGCTGTCGGCGCAACGGTCTTCAAGGCTGACACCGACGCAGTTGATGTCGATAGCTTCAATACCTATGGATTTACTGTTGATAAATCCGCCGGTACTTCTGTTGATACCTTTAAGATTGCTTCCCTTTCTTTCGCAGGAGTCGCAATCAATAAAACTTCTTCCAGCATTGCAAAAGGTTATTCCGAAACATTCACAGCCGGATCCTATCCGACAGGCACATCAGTCCCTGCAGGCGCAACAATTACCTGGGATCTTGATGGCGGCAGCAGTGATGTGTTTACTTTAACTTCTTCCGGCAATTCCGCAACAGTTAAAGTTAACAGCATTGATCCTACCTTCGCATCTGAGAACAAAGCTACATTAACTGCTACGCTTTATGATGAAGACGGTTATGTACTCGACGATTACGATGTAGCTAAGTGCGAAATTACCGCAACTGCTACTCCTTCCGCTGTTTCCGACACGAACGCCGCTCTCACCGTAGCGAAGGGTGCCAGCTACACCATGAAGGTTACTTCCGCAACTGCTCCTGCAGTTACAACCGGAACCAACGGGGTGTACTCAATTGTTCTTGCTGCCAAGAATGGCAATGATTACTTCTACAAACTTACCGCAACTGGTGCTGTTGGTGCAGCAACAGGCATTTACCTCAACGGAAATAAGATTTTTGTTGCTACTGTAAAAGCGTTTGCTTTCACAAGTGATACAACAATGAACACGACCGTTAAGGGTGCTTATACCTTTAAGATCACTTCTGCAGCAATTCCGACCGTTACAGTTGGTTCTGCTACATTCAAGCTTGCATTCGTTTCCAAAAACGGCAACGATTATTTTTACAAACTTACTTCTGTTAGTGCAAAGGGTGCGCAGGCTGGCATTTATGTAAATGGCAGCAGAGTATTCGTAGCCACAGTAGGTTAAGATTTGTAATCAAAAAGCAAAGTAAAGTACTTAATTAAATTATGACTATCTCTACAAAATAAGTTTCGTTGTATTTGCGTGGCAGCGGCCCGGGCGAAAGCCCGGGCCGCTGCTTTTTGATTCTATATCATATTTTCGCTTCTGCTTAAATTGTAAGCAGCTTTTCATTTTCTTTGAGAATTTCAGTCAGCCCTTCTCCCCAGTACATGACTTCGATTCCCAACTCCAATAATTTATCTGTGACGCCCAGTTGTTCGGCACATGCCTTACAGGCGGAAAATTTAACGCCTGAATGGATTGCAAGTTTTATTTTTTCCCGGATCATTTCGTTTTCTGCGACAAGTTTTGCAGTGGCTCCCCAAATGATGACCGTTACTTCTTTCCACCAGTAATTCAGCATGCTGTTTTGTGCATACATTAGAACCATCTTTTCCGAAGTCATGACATTGTCGTTAGTCCATAGAATGTACAGCTTATTGGGTTCTGTCATTATTTTTCCTCCATATTCTTTGATAAAAATAGATTAATCGCTTGTTTTCAAGCATATTACTATCATATCATTTTGATTTTATAATGCAATCACTGAATTCAAGCCAGCGAATTTTAGAATGAAGCAATTAGCGCTGCCACATTGAGGGCATCATAATGACAGGACAGGGAGTCCTGCTAATAAACGTCCAGAAAAAATGATGGTTGACAAATCGGCTGAAAAATCGGATACTATAAAGGATATGGTCTATCAATGCAATTTTGTCATTATCTTTGACCATCGGTAATCGCATTCAAACAAATGAAGACAAAAATTTGATAAGAAATCAGCCATTGTAAAATAACATTTTCTTGTAAGAGAGGATTTTGTAAATGAAAAAGATTTTAATCCTTGCACTGGCAGTCATAATGGCAGGGACTATGGCCGCTTGCGGTATGGGTGATGTTGGTGGAGCTACCTCCGAATCGTCCTCTAAAACCGCTTCTTCCCAGGTCGCCTCGAAACCCAGCTCCGACAGCTATGACGACAGCCTCGCCGGTCTGGAAAAATATCTTGCTGCCAATACTGCGATTTCGGGCAATCCCACGGAGATGAAGGCAGACTTCATCGGGGCAAAGAGCGGAGCGAAATATCAAACATCCTTTAACGGGAATAACAACGTTACCATTGAACTATATGAATTTGATACAACCAGCATAAACCCCACTGCAAAGGAAGTTCTGGACAGCGTGAAGAAGAGCGGTGCTTACTCGATAATGGATCAGAAGGTCTCGGCCGTGCTTTCAGACAGCGGCAAGTACCTCATGACTTATAAAGACACAGGCACCTCCGATCAAAATAAAGCGCACCAAAAGGATGTTACCGCACTGTTCCAGGATTTTAAAAAATAGTTTTAAACAGACAAGGGCCGTTTCGGTGGAAAGCCGGAACGGTTCTTTATTGTTTTATATGGTTTGTTATTTTGTACCATCCTTGACATCAAAAATAGGTAGGTATATAATGTCTGCATGGAATAACCATAATATGACACGAACTTCAGGTACTGTTTATGTTTTATTACATGTATTTTGAGGAAATGATAATTTTATAAGTGGAGGAAAATATGAAAAGAAAATTGCTTGCTTTCGTTCTCACCCTTGCAATCACCGCGTCGTTCTGTGTGCCCGCTTTTGCAGAGGATGCAACAGACGGCACAGACACCACCGGTGGCTCGTTCACGCTTCCGTTTACCGGAGTCGATGTATCCGAACATCGGGGCGTAATTGACTGGAGCGCTGTGAAAAGCAGCGGTGCAGTGCAGTTCGCCATCATCAGGGACGGTTTCGGTAAAGAAGACCCGGTAAATCAGACTGATGATCAGTTCGTAAACAATTATACGGGTGCGGTTGCAAACGGAATTAAAGTCGGCGTTTATCACTACAGCTACGCGACTACCGCGGCAGAAGCCGTAACGGAAGCGCAGTTCTGCCTAAGCATCTTGAATGGGCGGCATTTGGATATGCCGGGTTTCTATGAT
>WSSedL1CaDRAFT_10001495_pt1 | contig 13520 bp, 13 predicted proteins | sample WetSurSL1Cattail_FD_9464 | JGI IMG/M metagenome (IMG submission 9464)
AACAAATCAGGTTTTTAAAACTACCGATGGCGGCACTACCTGGATGCCGCAAAACACCGTCACCACCAATGCTTTACGCGATGTTCATTTCTCGTCGGAAAATACTGGTTGGGCAGTTGGAGATGGAGGCACAATACTTACAACTGAAAACGGCGGAGTTACTTTTGTTGCAAATACTACTAAAACTCCTTTACCTCAGAAGTTTACCCTTGAACAGAATTATCCTAATCCGTTTAACCCGTCTACTTCTATCAATTTTAGTATTCCTAAAGCGGGACTTGTTTCTCTTAAAGTTTACGATATTCTTGGCAAAGAAGTTACTACCCTTTTACGCGGATATAAAGACGCAGGCAGTTATACCGTTAACTTTAACGCGGCTAACTTTTCAAGCGGAGTTTATCTCTACAAACTCGAAGCTAACGGTTTCGCGCTCTCCCGTAAAATGATTTTAACTAAATAAATTATTTTTACAATTCTAACCGAGAAAGAGATGTAATGACCTTCCAGTCGCTTGCGCACTGGAAGGTCGGAAACAATACAGAGCCAAATGCCTAAAGCCACAGATAGACTAACTGTTGCAGTTTATTAATCAACTGGAATTGGTAACGTTATAAGCGCCAGCATCATTGGTCTTTTTCAACCTGCAAGGTTGGATAGTAAAAGAATTGATTGCCCTGTACATAACAAATCGCGCTATATTTTAAAAGTTATCCTGATAACATAGTAAAGAAGAGGGATAAATATTGCAGGAAGCATATTCCCCACGTTGATCCTTTTTGTAAATATCATGTTAATGCCAATTGCCGCAATTAACAGTCCGCCAACGCCGGACATTTCCGTTACGACTTCTGGAGTCAATAAATCTTTAATAGACGACGAAGCAATAGTAATACTCCCCTGATACAAGAAAACAGAAACTGCAGAAAACATTACACCAATCCCTAACGAAGAAGCGAACACAATAGAAGTAATGCCGTCAAGAATAGATTTAGCAAAAAGCGTTTGATGGTTGCCTGTTAAACCGCTTTCCAAAGAACCGACAATAGCCATTGAACCGACGCAATAAACTAAACTTGCAGTAACAAACCCTTCCGATATTGCGCCTAATTTGTTGGAAACTCTTTTTTCTATCCACTTGCCGATTGTTTCAAGTCTGTCTTCTATTTTAAGAGCTTCGCCAATTATGCTTCCAATAGCAAGACTGAAAATCAGCAGCAGGATATTTACAGTTTTTAATGCGCTTGTTAAACCGATAAGAATCACAGCCAACCCCATAGCATGCATTACGGTAGTATTATATTTTTTTGGAATGCTCCCCTTAAACAGTATTCCTACTAAGCTGCCCGCAATAACAGCGGCTGCATTTACAATTGTTCCGAACAAAATCATTCCTGTTATTGTATAAAAAATAAATATCGGATATAAATCACATTACTTCAAGTCCAATTTTGTTTTATTTGATGAATTAACGCAAAACCGTTTTATTTCGGATAGCCGTTAATTTTATAGCCTTCCGACAATTTTTACAATATTTCTAATTTATATAAATATAAATCTTTATTTCTATATAATATTTATTTATATTTTAATAATAAATTAACGCATTAAAATAGTATTTATGAAGAGTCGCTTACTTTTATAATTATTATTCTTCTTGTCCCTGTTTTCTGCGCTTTTGTTAATTCAAAAGCTTATACATTATCTCTCCCGACAATAAGAACTAATTAGATGTGAAAGAAATCAGCGTTTATCCTGTATCGGCGGAAAGCGTTATAAGAAAGTTTGTACGACTTATATTTTAACTTGAAGCCTTAAAGAAAAATTCAGCATATATTTAGCTCCCTGACAAAGGATAGACTTAAAGATTTTATGCGAGTTTGCGGTTCAGTATTTTGGCGATGCGTCTCCTTTTAATGGCAGATTGATGAGAGGGCGGTTATTTTTATTTTATTTAAATATAACCAAATATTAAAAGATTTTTTAATTTAGGACGATAATTTATTATCTGGTTCTGATTTCTTTTGTATTTTTGCATTGAAAGTTTATTTTTTGCTAAAATAACCTTACTTTGTGACGTCAATTTTAATAAAAAACACTAATGATTCTAAATCACTAAAAATGAAAATGTATTTTGGAAGGGAAAAAATGAAATTTATCTATTTTATTCTGTTATTTTTCTCAATTAATATTCTCTATGCTCAGGAAATCACTTATTTATCTAAAGCCGGTAAAACCGATTACGTTATTGTTATCCCTAAAAACCCGAAGAAAAACGTTTTAAAAGCGGCTAACGAATTAAAAAGCTTTCTTAAGCAGATAACTAATGCAGATTTTGATATTCAAAGCGATGATTCTTCCCTTCCCTCAAAAGCTATTTTATTAGGCGCTAATCGTTATATTAAAGATATTGATTCTACTATTAATACTGCCGCTTTTGAAGACGACGGTTTTACTATCAGAACTAAAAACAATTACCTTATAATTATTGGCGGAGAAAAGGAAGGCTCGTTATACGGAGTTTATACTTTCCTCGAAAATTATTTAGGCTGCCGCTGGTACACCGCTAAAGTTTCATATATCCCAAAACTTGATACCCTTGCGTTAAAACCTATTTCAGAAACTCAACAGCCTGTAATTAAATTCAGGGATACTTTTTATAAAGAAACGAACGATTCCTTATTTGCAGACAGACAGAAAATCAGCCACAATGCAAAAGGCGAACATGACGAGTGGGGCTCCTGGGTGCATACTATGGCTTCTCTAGTTCCGCCAGATAAATACTTTACAGAACATCCTGAATATTACTCTTTCTATAACGGCAAACGTCATACGTCCCAGCTTTGCTTAAGCAATCCAGAAGTTCTTAAAATTGTTATTGCAAATCTTAAATTGGAAATAGCAAAAAAACCGGAAGCCAAATACTGGTCGGTTAGCCAAAACGATAACCAAAACTATTGCCAATGCCCTGTTTGTAAAGCTCTTGACGAAATTGAAGGAGGGCCAAGCGGCTCTATAATTACTTTTGTAAATAAAGTAGCTGCGCATTTTCCAGATAAAATAATTTCTACGCTGGCTTATCAGTATTCCCGTTCTGTGCCTCGTTTAGTTAGGCCTGCGCACAATGTAAACATTATGCTTTGCTCAATTGAAGCAGATAGAAGCAAACCAATTGAAGACGTTGACTCCTCTGGTTCTTTTACTAAAGATTTAGAAGCCTGGTCAAAAATTACTGATAATATCCTTGTTTGGGATTATGTAGTTCAATACAGAAATCTTGTCAGCCCCTTCCCTAACCTACAAATATTGCAGCCAAATATAAAATTTTTCGTAAAGAATAAAGTTAAAAATATTTTTGAAGAAGGCAATCCTCTTTCTGGCGGCGAATTTTCTGAACTAAGAGCCTATTTATTAGCAAAACTATTATGGAACCCAAATGCCGATGTTGACACAGTGATTAACGATTTTCTTAATGGATTTTACGGTAAAGCGGGCGAATCCATAAAGAAATATATTGACCTTACTTATAAAGAATTGAAAAAATCCGGGAAGGATCTTTATATTTATGGCTACCCTACCGATCACAAAGACGGCTTCCTTTCGTTTGAATTAATCTCAAAGTACAATGAGTTTTTTGATAAAGCTGAAGACGCCGTAAAAGACTCTGCAGTTTTATTACAACGCGTAAAAGAAGCCAGAATGCCTCTCAATTTTGCTATGCTTGAAATTGCAAGAAGCGAAGGCGCAAATCCTTACGGAATTTATACCCCTTATGGCGATTTTGAATGGACTATAAAACCTGAAGTTGAAAAAAGACTTTATGATTTTGTCAGCTTATGTAAATCAAGAGGCGTTGAAAAACTAAGCGAAACTGAAACCACTCCAGACGAATACCAGAAAAAGATGGTTAGAATTTACGGTTTCAAACCGCACGCTGCTTACAAAAAAGAAGTTACATTAAAATGCCCTCCAATGGCTAAGTTTAATGGAGGCGGTAAAAATGCGCTTACAGACGGTTTAAGAGCCACAACCGATTATCATAATTACTGGCAGGGTTTTGACGGCAACGATCTGGAAGCGACTATTGACCTTGGAAACGTAACGGAAATAAACAAAATTACGGCGGAATTTCTAAACGACGCTTATAGCAGAATTTTTCTGCCACAGTATGTAGAATTTTCTTTCTCGCTTGACGGAATAAATTTCCAGCAAATCAATAAAATTGTAAATGTTGAACCTGGCAAAAAAGGAAAGTTCATCGATACTTTTGAAGGAGTCGCAGGTCATCGCAAAGCAAGATACATAAAAGTATTTGCAAAAAACATCGGCAAATGTCCGGAATGGCACTCTTTTGCCGGTTATAACGCTAGAATTTTCTCAGATGAGATTATTGTTGAGTAAAAAATTATAAATTTTTATTTAATCTAAAAGGCGGCTAATTTAGCCGCCTTTTTTTTATACTCGTCTTCTTTTTGTTTTGATGAAATTCTATTTGTTATTAAATTAGTTTTGTTAATATCAAAAGTAATGAAACAGGTTTCGATTAGTTATTTTTGCAGAGGAGATATGAACGCTATTATACTTAAGTTAAAATACTTAGCCTTGCCAAACAGTCTTTCATTTCGAAAAGGCAATTTGATTCAGCCTTTTGATCAAAAAAAAATGTTTTCCCCATATTAATACAGAGAGCCAAAATGCGTTTTAGTAATAAGCTTTTTCCCCTGTTTGTAGTCTTTATAACAATAGCAGGTTTCTCCTCCTCTTTTGGCCAGAGTAATGACTCGCAAAAAAAGATTGCAGATGTTTTTATTAAAAATAGCATATCTTTCCCCAACGCTGAAATAAAAGAATTCTTGCCTTGGGGATTTACTATAGATAGCGCCCAGACAATTATATATAAAGTAATATCTAAAATAACCACAACAGATAAATACGTTGTTGACGAAATCTTAAAAGATGTTGATGGTATAACGGTGAATTTGACTGGTAAAATCTATACGCTTGATTTTGGGAATGCAAAAATAAAATATAAATCTACAACTGCTTCAGACGACGCATCTGAGATCCTTTATGAAAAATCAGCATGTTTTTCGTTATCGACTAACAAATACGAAAATTTTGGAGTCAGCGTATACTTTTTTCCCAAATTCCTGCCTGATTACATATATTTAAATCTAAACGCCAGCGGGAATTTTTTTACTCCTATGGCTAATGGTTATAGCAAAGACATCTATGTCAGAGGAGCTTATTGCGCAATAGGATACGCAATTAAATATAAAACCGTTGATTTATTAGGCGGATTTGGTTTTGGCGCCCGGGTAATTCAATATACTGTCGCATCAACCCTGGAAGAGATTAAAAATGACAATTCTCACCTTCAGACTATTTATGCGGAAATTGCATTTAGATTTCATATTATTCCACCCAATGTCTTTGCTTACATTGGGTTCCGCGATTATTTAACTAATAAAATGACTGGCGGCGAAGAAAAAAATACCGCTTTAAAATTTGGGCTTGGTTTTAATTTTTAATTTCCTAAAACAAATAATCTAAATGTATTTAAATAAAAAAGCTTTCTCTGTATTCATATTATTCATTGTAATAACAGGTTTTGCCGCAACTTTTGGCCAAAGCGCCAACCAGACTGTAAGCGTTGCTGATATTTTTATAAAATCCGGAGAACGCTTCCCCAACGCTGCAATAAAAGAATTTTTACCTTGGGGCTTTTTTATTGACAGTGTCAAAGCTATTAACTACAAAGTAATATCTAAGATAACAACAAAAGATAAATACATTGTTGACGAGCTATCTAAAAATAAGTTTGGCCGAATCGACATATACAATTGATTTACTAAATGCAGAAACAAAATATAAATGGAAGCCGGCTCCTAGCGCTGGTAGAGCGCTTAATGGAATGTCTCTCCATTTCTCCTCTTCCCCAAATAAATATGGGAATGTCTCTATCGGCGCTTATTTCTTCCTACAGTTTTTACCCGATTTTGTTTACTTAAACGTAAATGCCAGCGGAAATTATTTCAGTTCCGCCCCCGACGTTTATGTTCGCGGAGCTTATGGCGAAATTGGATGCATTGCAAAAGCTGCTTTAGTCGATTTATTATGCGGTTTGGGCTTTGGAACGAAGTCGATTCAATATACGGCAGCGTCTGAATCAAAAAGCGTTGACGGTTTTCCTTCTTATATAGACGTCGCTTATATAGAAGTTGACGCCAAATTTAATTTTATTTCAAAAAATGTCTTTGCTTTTATTGGCTTCCGCTGTTATTTAACGAATTTCATAACTCGGAATGACGAAAATAGCAACGCTTTAAAATTCGGGTTTGGTCTCAATTTTTAATTTTTTCTGGTAATAATAAATAATCTAAATGCATTTAAATAAAAGATTTTTCTATATATCTATATTATTAATTGTAATAACAGGCTTTGCCGCAACTTTTAGTCAAAGAGCTAACCAGACTAAAAGCGTTGCTAGTATTTTTATAAAATCCGGAGAACTCTTCCCTAATGAAGAAATAAAGGAATTCTTTCCATGGGGTCTCTCAATTGATAGTAATAAAACAATTATTTACAAAGTAATATCTAAAATAACGACTAACAATAAATACATTGTAGACGAGCTATCAAAAAATATCGATAGTCTAAAAATAAGTTTATCCGGAAATACATATACAGTCGATATAGCAAATGCGAAATTCAAATGGGAGCCTGCTACTTCAGAGACCCACTCCCTGATTCTTACAGAAAGATCTTTTTTTTTTATCTTCGCCAAATAAATATGAAAATGTTGAAGCCGGGGTTTATTTTTTTCCGCAAATTCTACCCGATTACTTATATCTAAATATAAACGTCAGCGGAAATTTTTTTAGCCCGTTTTCTAATGTTTCTGGCAGAGACGTGTATGTAAGAGGCGCTTTTAGCGAAGCTGGATATGCTTTTAAAAATGATATTTTTGATATATTATGCGGTTTTGGTCTTGGCGTTCGTATAATTCAATATACTGTCGCATATAGTCTAGAAGCAATTAACGACGACGATCCTAACCTTCTAAGTATTTATTCTGAAATAGCTATAAGATTACATCCTGTTTCAAAAAATGTCTTTGCTTCTATTAGTTTCCACGACTATTTAACCAATACAACCAGAGGCGGAAAAGAAAAAAATACGGTCGTAAAATTTGGGCTAGGCCTAAGCCTTTAGTTTGTTTTATTAATTTGAAGATATACTAACTAAGCCGATAATATTTTATACTAATCTGTTTTCTATGGCAAATTTAATAAGCTGAGTTGAAGTAGTTACGCCAAATTTATGCATAAGACTGGCTTTGTGGCTTTCTACAGTTCGGATGCTGATCTTGATTTTCTCGCCGATTTCTTTGCAGCTTAGTCCGTCGCAGACTAATTTAAGAATCTCCATTTCACGGGACGTAATGCTTTCGGCTACTTCTGAAATTTCTTTTTTCTGAACGCTGAATTTTTTCTTCAGACTTTCTATTTTTTCGTCGTCATACTCTGAACCAAAATACATTTCATTTTTGTACACAGCCTCAATAGCTTTAATCAGGTCTTCCTTTGCAATGCTTTTATCAATCAGCCCCAAGCCCCCTGCGTTTAGGGTCATTATTACGTAATCCTCACCGCCATACATTGAAAGAAAAAGAGCCTTTGCGTTCTTATCGTGTTCCTTAATCATTTTAACTGCTTCGGTGCCAGAAAGCTGAGGCATAGAAATATCTGTTATTACAACGTCCGGTTTAAACTCTGTAAACTTGCTTACAAGTTCATAACCGTTTTCAGCTTCGCCAACAACTTTTATATTTTCAACGTTGTCAAGCAAGCTTATTATTCCTTTCCGAACTAAATTATGATCGTCGGCAAAAATTACCTTTATTACGCTATCAGTCATTTTATTTTATCTCCGCAGGAAAATCAGCAATAATTATAGTACCGTCTTTAGGCGATGAATTCAACCTAAAAATGCCGTTGAACGCTTCAGTGCGCTCACGCATATTTTTAAGTCCCATGCCCCCTCTTTCTTTAACTTCATCAACGTCAAAACCCACTCCGTCGTCAGATATAATAATGTGGATTTTTTTTCCGTTATTAACAAGCTCAATATTAAATTCTTTTGCTTTTGAGTATTTTACAATATTATTTAATCCTTCCTGAACTATTCTGTAAATAGCTGTTTCTAAGTTTGGATTAAGCCTCGTTTCCATTTCTATAAAACCTATATCGCCTTTTAAACCGGATTCCATTTTAACTTTATTTACAAGGCTAAACAAAGCAGGCACTAAGCCAAGCTCCTGCAAAACCATAGGTTTAAGCGCATAAGAAATACCTTTTAAGTCGCGAACAGCGCCGTCAATAATATCAGTACATTCCAAATAATAATCAGAGTTTGCGTTTCCCGTCAGTTCAGTAAAATTCCGTTGCAGGTTTAAGCGGAGTAAAAGCAGGTTTTGTCCAATATGGTCATGCAATTCAGCCGATATTCGCTGACGCTCTTCTTCTATTTTCAATTGCAGATATTTTGAAAACTCCTTTAACTCTACCTCAGACTTCTCCAGAGCTTCCTGATATTTTTTTAATTCCGTAATATCATGAAAATACATTTGCGCAATGCCAATTTTATTAATACCGTTAAGCTGCACCGAAAAAGGCCTGCCCATATAATATAAATAAAACCTGGCAGATTCATCGGCTTTAATAAATTCTTGCATATCCATATTAATATCTGGGAAGATTGAGCTGATGTTTTTCCCCATCAGTTTATCAAATCCGCATTTTTTTGCTTCTGGGTTAATAATAATAATATTCCCTAATGAATCAAGCCGCAGAAGAGGATCGGGGTTTAGATCGGCAAATAAAGCCATTATGCGGGCATTCTGAAGCTTTAGTTCGCTTTCCTTAATTGCATACCGTTTGTTTAACGGAATGATGATGTACTTAAGCGTTATAAAAAGGAAGGCTATAATAAAAACAGTTACCAAAATGGCTATATATATTGGATTGTCTATATTGCCTAACAGCCTAATGTATTCAGTTAACTCGTCGTTGCCGACGTACAACACAATAGCTGCTGTTATTTTCATAACGAATTATACTTCTATTTTTTCAACAAAGGCATTTATAAATTTACGGATTTTTCTTGGCGGCGCAACAATTACGTTAGCGTAATTTATAGCTTCCACAATTGAATTTTCGTCCAATTGAGGAATTTTATCTTTAATATCTTTGATAAGGTAGTACTTATCCTGATATTGTTCGCTATTGACATAGCATCCGCCAAAGATGCTCTTCAGATTTTTTTTGATTTCTTTTTTTTCCATTTTACGCCCCTTAATAATTATAAAGCGTAAATATAAAAGCAAAAAAAACAAAAAGAATCAGTAATTCTACTGAATTTTACAACTTTTTATATCTTTTTTAGCTATAAAAAGTCTTATTTCGATACACAGGAATTAAATAATTTAACTTCTGCTAAAAAAAGACTAATCGCCAAAATCAAAGAATATATCAGTAACCGACCATCTCGGCCGCAATTCAATTATATCTTTAAAATAAACAAACTTTTCTCCAGGTAAAAACGGAAATAACTGGCCATAACTGTACTTTCCGTTATTATCTTCATCGTAATAACACCACAAATTATATTTCCCCGCTTCAACTCTTTCAAAGTTAAATTTGTAGTCGCTATTTAATTTTTGGACATATACTAGTTCTTTGTTCTTTTCCGCCCCTTCTAAAACGACTATCGGGTTTCTTTTAAGGTCAACGTTCAACATTGTTCCAGACGCGCCTGTAAAATCTAGTCCGTTAATTGTTTTGAAGCGATAAATAAACACAGAATCAAGTTTTCCGCCAGACAGACTAATGAATTTATTATAGTCAAACTTGATCTTAAACTCCTGCTTTGTCTGCAATTCCTGTTTTACGTTAATTTTTATTGATGCGTTATCGGGAAAAGACAGACTATAATCAACCAGCTTTCCGGAAGTATCAGTAAACGTTATTCCCTGCCGGGCTAAAGTAGAATCAAATGCGTCGTTAAATGAAAACCTAAAAACCGGATATAAGTTATCAACGCTGCTGTTTGGCATTGGAGACATTTTTGAGATACATGCCTTTGTAGTATCCTCTTTAGGATTCGGCGTCAGTTTCGAAAAATCGAGCTTAGTCGTATTTCCGGCAATATCTTTTATCCCCGCAGCAAATAAGTAATTATTATTCTCATATTTCAGTTCTTTGGTCAATGAGATAACTACATCGGTACTCTTTGAATTTCCGTGAAAACAATACTTCGGGATTGATTTTTCGCCGGATGTCGAATCATACACAAAAAAACTGTTGGGGTTTACAGTCGCGCTATCAAGCTCTTCGCTCATACCTATCAAAATATGATGTTTGTCCGTCATTGTTGTAGATAGAATTCGCGGACTAACAGTATCGACTTTCGAAAGGAAATAGTTTAAGTTCTTAAAAAGAGTATCTTTAACGCTAAGAGTAATTTCTTTGTATGGCGATCCATATCTATCTTGATCAGCCTGAAATAACAGGTCTCTGTATTGATCTTCAATAGCAAAAATCCGGTACGTTCCAGGTCCAAGCCCCTTTAACCTGAAAGCTCCGCTATCTCCGACCTGCGAAATATAATCAGGTTTAACTTTAGAAGGATTCATGGTTGCAGTATCGTCTTTTTTATAAGCAAAAATCATAACGCCGCTTGGCTTTTCGGTATAAACTCTGCCGGCGACTTCCCCTTTATCTATAACGCTACCGGTCGAAAACGAAAAAGTATACGAAGAAGCCATTCTGTTTTTTTCGTTTATATCTACTAAATCCGTCCCAATTGTTACCACATAAGTTATATTTTTCTTAAGCGGTTTAGGGAATTTAACTTTTACAGCTTTAGCGTTCCAGCTCCAGTTAAGCTCCAAATCTCCGCCAATAGAAGGCGAGATAAAAATGGCGTCCTTTAAAGACCGTTTATCAATAAATTTTGAAAAACTTAATTCAAAATGATCGTCATGAAAATTTGTAGTTCCGCTTTGCGGGTACAGGTCTAAAATTTCAGGAGGAGTTCTGTCTCTTTCTCCGCCGCTTGGCGAAGCCTGATTGGCGCATCCTGGAAGGCATATCAATAATATAAAGACTATGCCCGGAACTATTATTTTATAGTATCGCTGCAACAATGTTGCGCATCTGCTATTAATATATCTAATTCCAAAGTTTTTTCTCATCAGAGTTTAACCTCTTTTATAAATCATTTTTTTCGATCAAGATGTTTTCTGTACTCTTTAGCTGAAACAATATGCTCCTTAAAGTTCCTTGAAAATTTATGCGTTCCTTTGCCGTCGGCTACAAAGAATAAATAATTATGTCTTTGCGGATTAAGAGCGGCCAATATTGCCTGTTTGCCCGGGTTATTGATTGGTCCGGGAGGCAGTCCAAAATATTTATAAGTATTGTATGGCGAATCTGCTTTCAAATCGTTGAACGAAAGCCTTTTCCAGCCGCTTTCCTTTAAGTATTCAACAGTTGGGTCTGCCTGTAGTTTCATCCCAATTTTTAACCGGTTCAGATATACGCCTGCAATTATTGGCATTTCAGTTTCGTTTTTCGTTTCTCCTTCTACAATCGAAGCAAGCGTAAGAATCTGATGCTCCGAATATCCCAATTGCGACGCTTTATGTTTTAACGAATCGCTAAAGAAACGGTTGAACTTTGCATACATTATTTCAATAATTTCTTTTGCTGAACTTCGTTCAAAAAAATCATATTCGCCAGGCATTAAATACCCTTCAAAAGAATTAGCTTTAACTCCAAGGCTGTCCAAAAACTCTTTGTCTCGCGCGCATGTAGCAAACTCGCGCGGATTAATAGAAAGCGTTTTCACTAATTTATTCCTCAGCCCGGTCATAGTAATTCCATTATACAGATCGATAGATTTTAATATATCGCCGTCGCCGTCTACAAATTTTTCAATAAGGTCTAAGTAGCTTAACCCCTTAGGAATTACGTACCTGCCGGGTTTAATTCTTTTTTCCGCTACCAAAAGGTACGCGGCTATTTTAAAATTGAACTTGCTGGGTATAATCTTTTGTTTATATAAAGCATGCGTAATTTCGTTAAGGTTTTCGCCTTTATTTATTTGTATCCTTACAGGTTCTGGTCCCGGGTAATTATTCCCGGTAAAAAAAGTATCAATAAGCAGCAATAATACTATCACAAAAAATGCTGCTACAACAGCATATTGTTTTTTTGACAGGATCGTTTTCAAACTAATTTTATTCATTTTATTATTCAACGCAGGAACGCCCGGTTTCTTTAGGTTCATCGTTTCTTGATTCTTCTTTTTGTATGGCGCGCGATTCGTCTAAGATTCTTTCATATATTCTCAAAACCGCTTCTTTAGCCAATGGTTTTTCTGCATAAGAGCCAATTTTCTCGGCAATTTCTTTTTCTCGTTGAGGGTTGTACGTAGCAATGCCCAGAGTTTTCTTTACTCTTCCAATCAGCACAGAGTCTAGCGTCCTTCTATTTAAAAGCTTAACTAACTCTTTATCAATAACGTCAATGTCGTCTCTTAATTTTATAAGGGTTTCTTTACGTTCGTTTTCTGATAAAACGTTTAAATCATTTTCAAATTTTTCATATATGTTTTCCATAGACAAAAATTTTTCCTGGAATGTTGTTAATTGAAGAATAAATTAATCTTGAAATATACCTTCAGGCAGCGAAGGGTAAGCGTTATAACCAAGAGTGAATGTTTTTCCGCTTTCAAAAACTTTTTGCCCTCTATATGCAATCATTGCCGCATTATCGCCGCAATAAGACATGGAAGGAACTACAAGTTTTTTATTATATTTTTCGGCAAGTTCTGCAAACGCTTCGCGCAACGCTTTATTTGCGGCTACTCCGCCGGCAATGCTGATAGTTTTAACGTCGTAGTTTTTCAGAGCGCGTTCGCTGTTCCGTATTAAAGCCTTAATAACGGCATATTGAAATGAAGCCGCTATATCGTTTCTGTCAGCTTCAGGTATTTGTAGACTTGGGCCATATTCTTTTTGGATATGCCGCAGTACTGAAGTTTTAAGTCCGCTGAATGAAAAATCATATCGGCCTGCCAGATCGGCCACAGGAAATTTTATTTTTTTAGGATCGCCTTCCGAAGCGGCTTTTTGTATCTTAGGTCCGCCCGGATAACCAAGCCCCAGCATTTTGGCAACCTTATCAAAAGCCTCTCCAGCCGCGTCGTCTACCGTTGTGCCTAATTTTACTATCTCATAAAAACTTTTTACGTGCAGCAATAGCGTATGGCCGCCAGACACTGCAAGAACAAGCATAGGGAACTCCGGTTTTTCATCCATCAGGAACCCGGAAAATATATGTCCTTCAATATGGTTAACGGGCACGAACGGTTTTTTAAGCGAATACGCCAGCCCTTTTGCAAAAGTTAATCCTACAAGCAGCGCGCCTACAAGCCCTGGACCCGCCGTTGCGGCT
>WSSedL1CaDRAFT_10001496_pt1 | contig 13517 bp, 7 predicted proteins | sample WetSurSL1Cattail_FD_9464 | JGI IMG/M metagenome (IMG submission 9464)
CCTGAGCTTTGCTCGAAAGAGCTCGAAATCACCGAGGAACTGATCACGCTGAAGTTAGCTTATAATCCCGAGTACGGACAAAAGGGTTACGTCTCCGTCATCCGCTTCATCCGCCGCGGCGGAAAAGCCGAGCGCATCGAAGGCGGCATCCGTGTAACCGGAGCCGACAGCCTGATAATTCTTTCCAGGACTGTCAAGTTTGAGGGAGATTTTACATTCGCGTGCGCCAGGCCCGTCGTGGACGAAATCCTCGCAATCGAACCGGACTTTAATGGGCTGCTTGCCAATAACCGTGAATATATGGGCTCCCGTATGGAACGCTCGGCTCTTCATCTGGGTGACAAGACCGATTTCGCGCTTTCCGCCGAGGAACTGCTGACACGCTCCAATACGGATTTTGAGATTGATGGCATGCTGATGGACAAGCTCTACGACATGGGCCGCTTCTACCAGATCATGGACACTGGCAACATCCCGCCCATGTGGGGCCAGCACAACATCAACACGAACCTGCAGGTCTGCGCAGGCAACAACACAGGCCTCTTCGATGAAATGGATGTATACTTCAGGTATTACGAAACCAAATTTGACGACTTCCGCACCAACGCCCGCAAGCTGTTCGGCGCACGTGGCCTGCTCTGCAGTGTCCACTGTGACTACGACTCCGGTTTGTTCTACCACTTCTCCAAAACTTATCCGCACTACTGCTGGACTGGTTGCCTTGGCTGGATATACAACGAACTGTGGGGCTACTGGCTGGTTACCGGCGACAAGGAATTCCTCAGAAACCGCCTGGTGCCTGCGCTCAAGGAAATGGCACTGTTCTTTGAGGACTATGCATGTGACCGCGGGCCGGATGGTCATGTAATCTTTTATCCATCCTTCTCTCCGGAAGATCCGACGCCGAACCCGGACTTTACAACGGTTACCTGCAAGGACACCAGCCCGACCCGTATCAACTCCGTTATGGATATCGCGATCTGCCGTGAAGTTCTCGACAACCTCATCACGGCATGCAATACGCTGGGTATCGAGCAGGAGAGTATTACGCACTGGGAAGCGCAGCGTGAGTCTTTGCCAACCTATCTGCTTGAGGAAAGCGGCGGCTTGAAAGAATGGGCGTGGCCTTCCATCGAAGAGAACTACAACCATCGCCACGTCTCGCACCACTATGATTTATGGCCGGGTCGCGCCGTGACTCCGGAAACGGAGCCGGAGCTTGCGAAGGCAATCAAGATCTCCAACCGGAAGCGCGGCCAGCAGGATGACTCCGCACACGGTATTATCCACCGCTGCCTTTCGGCTATCCGCCTCAAGGACATGGAGGAGACTGTGCAGAACCTTTCACAGCTGATGAACCACGGCTTTGTCACTAATACGCTCCAAACCAGACATTTCCCGTACCGTGGTCAGTTCCCCGATCTGCAGGGCGCGATGCCTGCGATACTGCTCGAGATGTGTATCTTTTCGGAGCCCGGCACTGTCGAGTTCCTGCCTGCGATGCCCGACTATCTGCGGAAAGGCAGCATCGAAGGCGTATGGCTCTACACCTGGGCGAAGCTCGAGAATATGGAATGGTCTGAAAAAGGCATCAGGGCTGCACTCGTTTCCAACAAAGCCCAGACACTAACGCTGCGCTGCCGCCGGGATATTGCTTCCTTCTGCGTAAACGGTACCGGCATGCGCCTCGACGGAAACCATATTCAATATAGCTTTACCGACGGCGAGAAAATCGAAGTTGAAATTACATTCTAAAATACGCAAGAAACGGATTTCAAACCGGCGGACGGTGTAATTCATACCGTCCGCCGATTATCTTTAATAGGGCGAAGATTGTACAGCAAATTGTAAAGGAGCGATAAGTATGCTTAGAGTAGTAAAAGTTGAGAATGGCATGATTCAAGGACTGCCGGCTGCAGATCCACGTATAACCAGCTTTAAAGGTGTTCCATTTGCCGCACCGCCCGTGGGCGGAAACCGCTGGCGTGCTCCCCAGCCATTACAAGACTGGGACGGCGTACTAAAAACATTCGAATTCGCACCGATATCAATGCAGGAAAAGACCGTGATCGATGTAAAGAACGTATATACAAGAGAATGGGCCGTGGAGCCGGACATTCTTATGGACGAAGATTGTCTCTATCTGAATGTATGGACGCCTGCATGCAATACCGGCGAAAAACTGCCGGTGTATGTATGGTATTTCGGCGGTGGGCTTCAGGTCGGACATACGGCAGAAATGGAATTTGACGGCGAACGTATAGCACGCAGGGGAATTGTCGTGGTGACGGTCAATTACCGTCTGAATGCATTCGGATTTTTGTGCCATCCACAGATAACGGCGGAAGCGCCGGAAGCTCCTGCAAACTTCGGCGTTCTCGACCAGCAGGCCGGAACAAGATGGGTAAAACGCAATATCGCGGCTTTCGGCGGAGATCCCGATAATATCACAATAGGAGGACAGTCCGCCGGTGGGATAAGTGTATTGAGCCAAATTACTTCACCACAGAACGAAGGACTTTTCCAGAGGGCTATTATCGAAAGCGGCATCATTACCGGGCTTTACCCGAGCAAGCGTATGCCTGGGTCCGGGTGCAACCTGGAGGAAGCTGAAAAGGACGGCGTGAAATTTTTTGAATTTCTAGGAGTTGCCTCCCTCGCTGAAGCACGAGAACTTGATGCCGGATATATTCGCGACAAAGCGGCGGAATATAAGGGATTGTGGAATATCATTGCAGATAATCAGTATTGCGTGGGTGACGCATTTGAGCTTTTCATTAAAAATAAACGTTGGATGGTACCGGTGCTTTTTGGCCATACGTCTTCCGAATTTTTCAGTATACCGGATGTCAGAACTCTTGATGAATTCAAAAAGATGGCCGCTGAAATGTTCGGTGACGATGCGGACGAGTATCTGGCGCTTTGTCAGACCGAAACGGGCAGTATGGAGGATATATTAGAAAGAGCTTCTGTGAGCATAGTAGGATATACAATCCGCGTTGCAGCACAGGCTAATGCGGATACCGGTGCCAACACACCGATGTATTATTACAATTTTGATGCGGAAATACCGGGATGGGATAACCCGGGAACGTTCCACTCGGTGGATCTCTGGTTCTTTTTCGAGACACTTGCCAAATGCTGGAGGCCGTTCGTCGGCAAACATTATGATCTTGCCCGCCAGATGTGCAACTACTGGGCCAACTTCATCAGGAACGGGAATCCGAACGGAAAGGATTCCACCGGAGAGGATATGCCGCAGTGGAATCCGTACACTCCCGAAGCTCCATACGGCATGGCGTTCGGAGACAAAGCCGTATTCGACAGAGAACAGCCAGCTGATCTCATGAAGTTCCTTGTAAGGGAATATTTTAAAAAAAATAATACAGTATAAATAAAAACATACGGAAAGAGGACATTACTTCAATGCATCAGAATACGACAGCCAGGTTATGGAACGGCTCATATATACTAATATTGGCTATAAACGCTATGACCGGTATAGGATTTTTTATGGTAACACCAATATTGGCGAAATACTTAATTAATATGGGGGCTACTATGGCACTGGCAGGCATAATAGCCGGTATGTTCTCAATAACGGCTCTTTTTGCCCGGCCATTTGCAGGATTTTCATCCGACAAGTTTAACAAGAAAAGAGTATTGCTGTTATCTACCGTGCTGCTGGCAACCTCCACTCTGTGCTATGGAATAACTGCGAACATATACGTTCTCTTTCTATTCAGGATTATTCACGGTATTGCATTTGCATTCAGTGGAACGGCAAATACTTCACTATGTACTGCAGTTATTCCGAAGAACAGGATGGGTGAAGGAATAGGCTTCATGGGTCTCAGCTACATAATGGCGTCAGCAGTTGGTCCAAATCTGGGGATTCTGATCTCCGGAAAGTTAGGCTATCAATATGTATTTTTTGCTTCTGCTATAGTAATAATTTTAGCAGCAGTGCTTATGAATTTCATAAGATATGTACCATCAGAGCAAAACATTTCACATTCCGAAGGCTTAAAGTTTAAAGTAAAAAACCTGATAGCAAAGGAACTGCTTATTTTTGCAGTACTAGCCGCATTCTTTTCACTCATGAACGGACTTATAAGCAGCTTTTTGGTTCTTCTGGGCGATGAAAGGCATATTGCAGGTATAGGCTACTATTTTACAGTTAACGCGCTCGTGCTGCTCTTTACAAGACCGCTGTCAGGAAAGTTGCTCGACAAAAAAGGATTGACATTTATAGCGTTTCCTGCATATATCCTTTCCATAATAGCAGCAATACTGCTGGGAGCTTCGTCGGCACTCTGGATGGTTTTACTGGCAGGCGTGTTCTATGCACTTGGGCAGGGTTCATGCCAGCCGGCCATTCAGGTTGCCTGCGTAAAGAAGCTTGGCCCTGAACGTGTCGGTGTTGCTACAAGCACCTATTATATCGGCGCGGATATCGGACAGGGTCTTGGCCCGATCATCGGAGGAACAGCAGCGGGTTCGTTCGGCTTCAGCTCTGTTTTCTATGGCGGCGGCGTCATGCTGTGTATCGGATTAATTGTATTTTACATATATACAAAGAACGCAAATAGAAAGGTTGCCCTTCATACCAGTGAAAAAGCAGAACTTTGATCATCAGGGATAGGTTGATATACTGATTCTCATATTCTAAAAAGTCCGGTGCAAAGCACCGGACTTTTTAGATAGACGGAAGCAGGTTTTCGGGGATAGATGAATAATCAGGAGGGAATAAAAGGAAGAATCAGGCGTGATGGATAATCCTGCGTATGGAAAATACACTGATGAGCCACCTTGTATTTGCTTTCATAACCCACACGCCCTCCGGTGTTCAGGTTTATGTCGGCATCAGGGAACAGGCTGCTGGTAATATCCAGGCGGATAGCATGGCCTTTTTTCAACTTTATGGCAATATTGCCCACTTCCATGGTGTATTGATATACCTGTCCGGGGATAAGAAACTCCGGATTTTCACCATTGCGGTAACGAGCGCGGATGAGCTGCATTCCAAGGCTGTATGCGCTTCCATCGGGATGCACATCGCTTACCTTGCAGACAAAATCCGTATCCACTGCACTGGAGGAAGCGAAAAGCTCCGCTGTAAAGGGCCCTGTAATCTCAACATCCTCTTCAAAGTATTCAGTAGTGTAAACCAGGACATCCTCTCTGTGTTCGTTGGGACGCTGATCCTGGATCAGGAAATGATGCGGGTCTCCGGTACTGCTGCTGCAGGGATTTGCCGGGTCGTACAGGTATTGGTCACAGGACTCTTCTCCCGGCTTTTCGGCAGAAAGCGTTCCATTGCCGTCCAGTGTGTTGGCACGGCCTTTGCTGTGCAGGTAATAGGATACATAATTTGTTCGGGCCAGCGGCCACTCATACTCATCACGCCAGACATTATCCCCAAGGATGAAGAGCTTTACGGGTGCGCCTGAAACAAAATCGTTATCCATCCCTTTTAACCAATGGTCAAACCAGGCGACCAGCTTTTCCGTAATGCCTGCGCCGCGGCCTGAACCCTGCGGGCCGAAATCCACACCCTCAATGATCCCGGGCAGTACATCGCCATGGTTCCATGGGCCGACAATCAGCTTGCTGTTTTCACGGCATGACGGTGAACCTCCCCGGACACGGAACCGGGTATAATTGTAAATGGTTTTGTCCCGCAGAAAATCATACCAGCCTGTCAGATTGAGACAGGGGACTTCAACCTTGTCAAAAGCCTCCGCACGCCCTATTTTTTTTAGATATTCGGAATTCTCAATGTTTTCAAGAAGTTCCCGCTGGAAATTCAAACCCGGAACCTCCGGGATACCTGCAGCTGGCGTATCCTTAAGAGGCAGCCACCGGAGCTGGCGATCCCCGTCCCTTTCATATTCGTGCATTTTGTCCAACGTTTCACGGCTGAGCAGTTCCGGAAAATATTTCATACGGCTGTAAGCCTGTCCATAAATCCAACCGTAAAGCATATTCGAAAATACGCCAAAGGAATAGATGGCCGGAAATTTTGTCCACGAAGTCTGGAAGGGGCAGATCGCTTTCAGATGAGGGGGCCTGCCCTGCGCTGCGGCAAGCTGCGAGAAACCGTGGTAGGATTCGCCCACCATGCCCACATTGCCGTCGCACCAATCCTGTGCGGCGACCCATTCTACCGAATCATAGCCATCCTCCACCTGATTGCCTGCGGGGTCAATCACACCGTCGGACCAGCCGGCGCCCCGCACATCCTGAATTACGACGTTGTAGCCCTGCCCGGCGATCTCCAGTGCATGGATATAGCCGCATAGAGGGGTGTCTCCGTCCTTCAGATAGGGGGTGCGGTTCAAAATTGCAGGGTATTTTGAGCTGTTATCCGGCCGGTATACATTGGCATACAGAATTGCCCCGTCACGCATAGGCATGGGTACGTTGTACCATATTTTTATGTTCATTCCCATTTTCACCATTAAATTTTACTCCCATTTTTTACTATTGTCATATTGTTGCCTGAGTATCCATTTGACTGATGTACCTCCTGCATATTGTATGTACATCAGTAATGCGGATACCCAGTTATTGATTATGCTTCCTCCCAGTTGGCGAAAGCTTCCTGGGGCGGCACATCAAACCCGCCTACCGGTTTCAGTTCGGAAACCATGTGTACGCCGCCGGAACCGAACCGGAAGGTTATGCTGCGGCTCCGGCAGCTTTCCATCCAGCGTATTTCCAGCTTCAAAGTATCGGCATCTTTCCAATAGGCGGATAGCAAGGCTTCCGTTGCAGGAATCTTTCCTTCCATGTGATTCGTATACCATCTTCCGTCCAAAGCCGCATAGACGGTGTGCAGACCGCTTTCACTCTCCACTGTCAGCTTCAGGAGCCTTTGTGTAAATTGGAAGGTGAATGCGCTGACTTCCTCCCGATACTCCTCGTTAAATATAACAAGGTCTTCTGCAAAAAATGCGGCATGGCCATTTTGCATTTTACAGCGGCGCCCGCTGATAACGGGTATGCGCGGAGAATCCGGGGAGTACGCAGGAGCGGGAAGAGCAAGGCATGCACAGGTTTTTTCCAATTCTTTCAGACCTTCGCGGTCTTCGGGAAGAGCATCATTATGTACACTTGAAGCGAAACCGAACAGCGCAGCCTTCATTCTCAGGTCGGTCTCCGAATTGGAAACCGTTTGATTCAGGGAAATTACCATATCCTGTTCAGGAAACCCAACAGCCAGCTGACCCATGGCGCCGTCTGCATAGAAATTGCCGTCCCTGACCCACATCATGCCTCCGTAACCCTGATCCCGGGGCGCATCGGGGAATGTGGCGCGAAACATGTCGTTTTGCAGCTTTACTGCAATCTTTGCCCAACTTTTCGAAATTATTTGTTCCCCTTCCCAGGCACCGCCCTGCAGGAACAGCTGCATCAGCCTGGCGTTGTCTTCCGTGGTGGTTACGATCCCGCCGCTCCCGTTTTCGGAGCCGTCGCCATGCTTGTACCACCGGATGGAGTCATTGCTAATTCCTATCTTGTCAAAAAGACGGGGAGTCAGGTATTCCCGCAGTCCCAGGCCGGTCTTCCTGGTGATGCAGGCTCCGACCATGGAGCACGCTATGCTGTTATATAAAAAAGCAGTCCCCGGTTCGTGGACAATCTTCATCTGAAAGAATTTACGCTTCCATTCCGGATCCGTTACAGCGGGCATGGATTCCATCCCTGCGGACATAGTCAGAATATGACGCATTTTTAACTGGTCCCAGTATGGGCCCGATGTTTCCTCCGAATATTCGGGAAAAATATCGATAAGCCGTTCTTCCAGGTTCAGGATCCCTTCCTGTTCGGCAATGCCATAAGCGGCTCCCGTTACTGTTTTTGTAAGAGACTGCGACCCGTGGATCAGACCGGGGGCATAAGGGGCCCACCAACCCTTTGCCGCAACCTTGCCGTGACGGAGAAGCATAAAGCCATGCATCTCCGTTTTACTTTCCTCCAACTCCCGGATGAATTTTAATATATCGCGGCTGGATATCCCCAACGATTCCGGGGAAGCCAATGGCAGTTCTTTTCTGGTCATAATAACCTCCATCACAGTATAACGGCGTCCTGCCGGACATGATCCCGATCATGGTTGAGTTTGACAGGGCGTGCCGGAAGCCGGTTCATTTTTTACAATACAGGCAGAACGGAATCCAACCAGGTCGTAATCCTTTGTACGGGGATAAGTCAGCCCTGTGAAAAAGACGCCGGCGTGGTTCAGTGCGCGATGGGCGCCGCCGCTCAACGGGAAGCACTCGCCTTTTGTTTTGATCCAGCGCCAGCCGTCGTAAACCCCCTGAGGGTTCTCGGGGAATAACAGCAGAGAATATAACAGCTCCGGCACCTTTAACCCCTCTTCGGAACGAATGTCATTGAAATTGCAGCTGCGGGGTTCATCCGAAGGCTCGCCGACGCGGGTAGCAAGCCGGATTGATCCGTCGCTGAAGTCATACTTCAATGTATCCGGCGAACCGGGATCCGTCAGGGCGCCATTCGGAAGGATAGCAAGCCAGTCTCTGGAATTCTGCGACATATCGCACCCTGAAAGCGCACAATCGTTGCCGGGAATAATCTGAATTTCTCCGTCCATGAGCCGGAGTCCGGCATCCCATTCGTTTAAATTTCCTGTCAGGTCAAAAATACCGTCCCAGTGCCGATTGTGTGTCCAGGTCACAGGACCGGAACCTGTGGCTACGCGGCCATCCAGCGTGGGAATCCCTTTTTCTTCCCGATGAAAATAATCACAGCCGCTGTTACTGTTTCCATGTGGCAGTAAGTCATTTTTCTGCATCCAGAGAGCCAAAGCCGCCCTGAGTGCAAAAGAGGAAAGGTGCCAACCGTTTCCTTTGGTACTGCACGCTTCAAGGGCCCGATCAAATGTCACTCCGCAGGCCGGATCTTTCAATGGCAGAGAATATCCTCGTCCGCCGATGAGTATGTTCTGAAATTTGGAAACATAAAGTGCTTCCTGGGGTTCCCCCCGAAGCATGAAAGCGGGATGCACGTTATCCGACCCCTTTTGCAGAAGCTGACTGTTTGTGAGCATCGGAAAACGCACCATTACAGAAGGAATTCCCCAATCGTCTGTGAGGACAGTGTTAGTCCCTCCGGAGAGGATATCCACCGAAGCCCTGAAATCCCTAAGCTCCTCATCTCGCCAGGAATAGGCGGAGTGATGGCCGACTGTATTTTCCAACGTTCGGGCAGCCATCGTTTCAACTGCTTCCATCTTTTCGCAGTCCGCCTCCTGAATGCCGTAAATATTCTGGATTTGTCGTTCTGTATCCAACCGGTGCTCAGCTTGTGAATACTTATTGACCGTTGTCTGTCCTTGCGCGCTTATGAGCTCATAATCAGGCAAAAATTTCCCTTCTTTCTTTATAAATCATTAAACTTTATATGACTATCCTTAATGGAACCAAATAAAAAGCAAACTGCTCAATCGACTATCATGCAAGCTCCGATGCTCCGGTATACAGTTCGCAATAACGCCCGCAGAGACCGAGCAGATCGGAGTGGCTGCCTCTTTCGATTATTTCCCCATTTTCAAGCACCATGATCGCATTCGCATTGCGTACCGTTGACAGCCGGTGGGCGATAACAAGTGTGGTTCGTCCCTGCATGAGCTTGTCCATGCCTGCTTCGATCAGCTTTTCGGTATGGGTGTCCACGGAACTGGTGGCCTCGTCAAGAATCAGCACGGGCGGGTCTGCCACTGCGGCGCGGGCGATGGAAAGAAGTTGCCGCTGGCCTTGTGAGAGACTTGTACCATCGTGGGATAATACCGTATCATATCCACTCGGGAGCTTCATGATAAAGCTGTGCGCATTTGCCAGCTTTGCCGCCCGTACGATGTCTTCATCCGTCGCATCCAGGTTTCCATAGCGGATATTTTCACGGACTGTGCCCTGAAAAAGATGTACATCCTGCAGGACCATACCGAGAGAACGTCTCAGATCCGATTTATTTATCCTGGAAATGTCAATCCCATCAAAGATGATCTGGCCTGAATTAATCGTATAAAATCGATTGATAAGATTGGTTATCGTAGTTTTGCCTGCGCCGGTAGAACCGACAAAGGCTAGCTTTTGGCCGGGTTTGGCAAAAAAAGATATGGATTTCAGGACACTTTTTTCGGGTATGTAGTTGAAAGTGACATCATTAAAGCGGATATCACCTCTTAATGGAACATATGCTTTCGTGCCGTCATCAGCCTTGAGCTCCCACACCCATTGGAATGAGGCATCTGAAATACTTTTTCCGCCGGAATTCCGGAGTTCCTGAGCTTTTGCATTTACAAGACGGATTGTCCCGTTATCTGTTTCTATGGCACTGTCAAGCACTTCAAAGATTCTTTCGGCTCCTGCGAGCGCTGCAATCAAGGTGTTAAACTGGTTGGCGATCTGTGTGATGGGCATGGAAAAGGACCTTGTGTACTGCAGAAATGCAGCTATCGTTCCGATATCGATCCGGCCCTGGATCGCCAGTATTGCTCCTACCATAACAGTTACAGCATAATGTGCATAGGACAGGTTGCCCATGATCGGCATCAGTATCCCGGCAAAAGTCTGCGCTTCCGTGGCTGCTTGACGGAGAACCTCATTTTTTTTCCTGAAATCTTCTTTTGCATGTTGTTCACGCTGGAAAACCTTGATGACTTTTTGCCCCTCAATTAGTTCTTCAATGACACCATTGAGTTCACCAAGTGATTTCTGCTGTGAACGGAAATATTGTGAACTCTTTTTACCCACAGTATTTATTATCCAGAGCATAACTATAAGAAAGAGTATCACAAAGATTGTCAGGAACGGACTGAGGAGAAGCATCATTATAAATACCCCTGCGACAGTTATCGCAGAGGTTATCAGCTGGGACAGGCTTTGCTCCAGAGCAACGTTGATATTGTCGACATCATTTGTGAACCGGCTCATAATTTCGCCATGGCTGCGGATATCAAAATAGTTTACGGGCAGATCCATCATATGTTCAAAAAGTTCTTTCCTGATACGGTTCGAGGTACCTTGCGCAATCCTGACGATCATCAGGCTGCTCACGTATGCCAATACAACTGATGCGAGATAGATTGCCGCCATGTTGATCAGAAAACCGGCCAGGCTCGACAGCTGGGCTCCTTCTTTTATTCCATTGATAATCGGCTTCAGATACCAGGTGGCGAACACTCCTGCCAAAGCACTCAGGATAACCAATATAACAGCAAGAAACAGCTTCAGCGGGTTGCTTCCGAGGTAACGCAGCATTCTCATGATGGTTTTACGTGCATTTTTCGGCTTGTCGGATGGCCTGGAACCGGGGCCGTGCATTCCCCCTCCCGGTGGTTGCGATGTCGTTGATTTACTCATGCAGTCAGACTCCCTTCCAGTTGTGCGGTATAAATATCTTTATAGATACTGTTGCTTTCAAGCATTTGTTCGTGTGTGCCGATCCCGTCGATATGACCGTTATCTATTACGATAATCCGGTCGGCATGCTCAATGGAAGCGATACGCTGGGCAATGACAAGTGTTGTGATACCCTTCAAATGTGTCTTGAAGGCGTGGCGGATTTTTGCGTCGGTAGCCATATCAACGGCGCTTGTAGAGTCATCGAGGATCAGAACCTTTGGATGCTTTAAAAGTGCACGGGCTATGCAAAGGCGTTGCTTTTGACCTCCTGAAAGGTTGATGCCTCCCTGCCCGAGCACGGTATCCAGTCCCGACGGCATCTGCGATATAAATCCCCATGCCTGTGCCGCTTCACAGGCATCCCGGATATCTTCCTGCGTTGCATTTTCATTTCCCCATAAAAGATTTTCAAGGATTGTACCTGTGAACAGTGTGTTTTTTTGAAGAACCATACTGACTGCATTTCTTAAAGCGGACAGAGAATAATCTTTCACGTCCCTGCCTCCCAGTACGACCGAACCTTCCGTGGCGTCGTACAATCGCGGCAGCAGCTGTACAAGGGTGCTTTTGCCGGAACCGGTAGATCCGAGGATGCCTATGATTTCTCCGGACCGGATGCTGACTTTGATATGACTCAAATCATAATCCATGGAGTTTCCGGGGTAACTAAAGCTTACGTCTCTGTACTCTATTGAGCCGTCGGCTATTTCCGTGATGCCGTTTTCTTTTCCAACGATATCGATATCCGTATCAAAAACTTCCAGTATTCTTTCGGCAGAAGCTTTGGCACGTGTAAGCATCAGGAAAAGCATTGAAAGCATCATTAATGACATCAGAATCTGTGTAACGTAAGTGATAAAGCCTATTAACTGGCCGGTAAGCAAAGTCCCGCCTGCGACCATACTGCCTCCGAACCATAGAATTGATATGATGCAGGCATACATGATCAACTGCATCATCGGACCGTTCAGTATGACCAAGCTCACCGCATGGATTGCACTATTCATTAACGAATTATTTGCTTCCCTAAAACGCTTCTTTTCGTAATCTGCACGCACAAAGGACTTGATTACGCGTATGCCTACCAGGTTTTCCTGTACGGATGTGTTCAGCTGGTCTATTTTCTTCTGCAATGCACGGAATCTTGGGTGGGCATTGGACAGGATAAAATAGAGTGAGAATGCGAGAAGAGGTATTGCGATTAGAAAAATCATAGAAAGACGGCTATTTATTCTCAATACCATAATCAGTGCAAGAATCATCATAAAAGGAGCCCTTACCAGCATCCGCAGTCCCATCATGACGGATTGCTGCAGATTGTTGACGTCATTTGTCAGACGTGTGACTAGTGAGGGTATGCTGAAACGGTCAAGATTTGCAAAAGAGAAGTCCTGTATCTTTTCAAAAAGACCTTGTCTTACCTGATAACCGAAGCCCTGTGATGAAATTGCCGCAAGACGATTGCTGAAGGCGCCGCTGCCGAGGGCTATCAGGGCCAGTACTATCATAAGCATACCGGTTCTGTATATGTAATCCATATCTGAAGATCTTATTCCCATATCAACAATGGAGGACATCAGCGAGGGCATCATAATATCGATGATCACTTCTGCCAGAACAAGCAACGGGCAAATGACGGCAGTCAGGCGGTATGGTTTCATATAGGGTATAAGTTTTTTCAGCATTTATCACCCTCCAGAATTATTTTTTTCTCCTGTTGTTTACACTACAGCTCATCGCATGCTGAATAATACTATCACTAATTAGTGTTATAATTAGAAAACTAACATAATGCTATAATAAATCCAGGCATTTGTCAACAATACTCTTGCTATCCCAATAATAAGGTTATATAATCAGATGGTACAAAAATATAATAATAGAAAATAATAACCATTATGGACGGATGTAAAATATGAATATTACCGAATTATCAGTAAAAAGGCCAACAGCAATCATCATGCTTATTGTACTAATGATAGGAATGGGGGTTATGGGATACTCAAATTTGGGCGCCAATCTGCTGCCGGCATCCAATATACCAATCATTACAATCAGCTCAACTTATCCGGGGGCAGGCTCGGA